>SXGQ01194058.1_pt1 | contig 134039 bp, 104 predicted proteins | sample 3178371 | NCBI WGS metagenome assembly SXGQ01 (sample SAMN11356859, study PRJNA531348) | freshwater metagenome | isolation source: freshwater sample F1-20 | place: China: Fuxian Lake, Yuxi | collected 2017-12-25 | reverse complement strand
CTTTCTCGGTTTGGATGACACGGATATTCCCGGAAGCCCTGGAACAAACCAGATAGCAATGGCATTAGGTATAAAGCTTAAAGAACTTGGCATAGAAACCCATATCATTCTAAGGCATCAACTCTGGTATGATCCCATCGTGCCCTACACCTCAAAGAATGGCTCCGCCTCGATGCTATTAAATTGCAGTGACAACATCGATATTCCAGACCTTGCCAACCACTGCAAGGATTTCCTTCTTCGGCATTTTATCGCGGGTAGCGACCCAGGGCTTTGCATAGCCACCGAACACCAGGCGAGATCACTCATTGACCAAGGATGGCGAACCACCACAGAAATCGTCACTCCCAAGGAAGCTATGGAAAAATCCAGGCTAGTGGGGTGTATGTTGTGGTCCATAGCTGGCAGGGATCATGGACTAGTCGGCGCGCTGGCGGCTGTTGGACTTGCCGCAAGTGGTGAACAGGGCAGGGTGGTGTTTCACCATCTTGGCTACGGGGAGAAGCGCGGAATAATAAGCGTTGAAAATCTGCTGGAATATGGGATTCAAACGGTGGAGGAGTCCACTGGGAAAATTATAAAAGATGGCAGGGTGGATTTACTGAAGAAACTAAGGCCCAATATCCGAGGAAATAAAGTGGTGCTATTTGTTGAAAAAGGACCTGAAACGGGTTCCTGGCTGGCTTTAAAGCGAAATTGACCTGATAATTTGCAATCCCAGAGCAAATTCTTGATTTGACTGGGGCTTTCGAAAGAATTAAGATAAGATTAAATAGTAATTCCCGCCTGTAGATACTGGAGCAATCCATGAATAAATCTGAGCTGAAAAAATGCATAGGCCCGCAATCCCGCAGGCAGTTCATCAAGATCGGGACCGCTGGACTGGGTGGATTGTTTCTCAACAATTTAAACTCGGTTCGAGCCGTTGAAAAAAGCACAGGCAAACAAACCCCTGAAACCCAGGTGATATTCATTTGGCTTCCCGGTGGCCCTCCCCACATGGAAACCTATGACATGAAGCCTGATGCCCCCTCTGAATACCGGGGGGATTTCAAGCCGGTTCGTTCAACAGTGCCCGGGCTGGATGTATGCGAGCTTTTGCCTCTTCATGCCCAGACTGCGAAGCGCTTCAGCATCATCCGCTCGATCGCCCATAATTTCTCCGATCATGGTGGTGGGCACAAGAAGTTCCTTACTGGCCGCGACCCCATGTCTCCCGTGGGTTTTGTCAACGATTACCCCATGGTTGGATCCATGTTCGCCAAGGTTCGAGAGAACTTCATCGCGAAAATACCCAACTATATCGCGGGCATGGATGGTGGCAGGCAAGCGATCGACACCTTCAGTTTCGGTTCTGCTTATCTTGACCGCAACAGCCACCCATTCCTGGTGGCGGGTGATCCAAGCAGCCCCACTTTCAAGATCAACAACCTCGGCATCGAGGAAAAGAAACTGCAGGTTGTGAAGGAAAGGATGGACCTGCTCGGCAGCCTGGACGGGAAAAACGCATCCTCTGAAATGAAGGCGATACGAGCCCGCGCCATGCAACTGCTCTCCGATGACACCACCCAGGTTGCGTTTGACCTTAACAAGGAACCTGACTCAATCCGCCAAAAGTATGGGATGCACACATATGGCCAGCGCTGCCTTCTCGCAAGAAGGCTTGTAGAGGCCGGATCAAGCTTTGTCACCATGGTGCTTGAAAGCCCTAATATGCCAGGCAAGCAATGGCCCAAGGGCGTCCTTTACAACTGGGACTCCCATGCGGTAAATGGCCACATTTTTGATGATGCCCGATGGCGTTTCCCAATGTATGACCAGGCAATCACCGCCCTCATCAATGACCTATACGACAGGGGCTTGGATAAGAAAGTATTGTTGATAGTTACTGGTGAGTTTGGCCGTACCCCAAGGATCACCTATGCGAACGGCACCCAAACCGGGGTGCGACAACCCGGCCGTGATCATTGGCCACAGGCGATGTCGGTGCTTGTTTCGGGTGGTGGCTTGAAAATGGGCCAGATTGTAGGGTCCACCAATCAAAAAGGTGAACACCCCAAGGACAGGCCATTAACCCCCAATGACCTCTGGGCAACCATGTTCAATCATCTTGATGTTGATTACAAAAATATCGCGTTTAATGATCATCAGGGCCGCCCAATGCCTATGCTCACCGGGGGCGAGCCGATTTCAGAATTGTTGTAATCTAGTCAACATTAATTCCAATAAAAAAGGCCAGCTTTATCATAAAGGCTGGCCTTTTTGCATGACTTTAAATCAAGGGAATTAAAACAATTCGCTGATAGGTTCAGGATCATCAAGGACAGGAACAGGCCTGCCACTTGGATCAAGCAGATGGAGCTTAGGATCCATGCCAAGAACCTGGTAGATGGTCGCATGAATGTTGCTGGGGGTAACAGGCCTGCTGTTAGGAGCGGTGCCTAGTTTGTCGGTGGAACCAATGATACGGCCACCTTTGATGCCACCACCACCCATGAGGCAAAACATGGCATTTCCCCAATGATCACGACCGGGGGTGCCTTTACTTCCAGCTGGTCCGCCATTGCCACCATCATTCATCTTGGGCGTCCTACCAAACTCGCCACACAAAACAACCAAGGTGGTATCGAGCAGACCTCGCTCATCAAGATCCATGAAAAGGGTGCTAACAAGGGAATCGACCTTTGGAAGGTAGGATTCATAACCGGCTTTAAGATCCCAGTGATGGTCCCAGCCACCCAAATGAACGGTTACAAAGGTTGAGCCAGCCTCAACAAGCCTGCGAGCCAGCAAAGTGCTTTGACCGTAGGTGTTTCTACCATAGCGATCGCGCAACTTGGGGTCTTCACGGGAAATGTCGAACGCCTGTCTTGCGGAGGCACCGCTGACAAACTCGAAAGCCTGCTTGTTGAATCGGTCCATGGCATCCAAGGTCTTTGAAGTTTCAAGCGTCTTGGCCATGGCATCAAAACTGTTGCTTAGACTTTTCCGATCCTCGAGGCGATCAATGGAAAGCCCATTAGCAAGATGGAGGTTCTTAACTTGGAAATTCGCGGCGTTGGGATCGCCACCTGATGCGAAGGGATCATGCTGCACACCAAGCATATGGCCGCCAAAATAGCCGGGATTAAGGCCGATACTCGCCGCGTAAGGCAAAGCGACATAGCCCGGCATGGCGGGCCTTCTGGAGCCGACTTCGCGATTTGCAATCGCACCAATACCGGGGAACTTCTGCATGTTATTTGCGCCACTAACCCCCATGTCCTTGGCGGTCAGCATTCGATGGCCGCCGGCAAAATGATCACCGGTGTTATGGTAAAGCGAGCGCACCATGGAAAACTTATCCGTCACCATGGCTTGTTTGGGATATAACTCGGTGATGTCAAATCCAGGAACCTTGGTGCGAATGGGTTTCCAGAGGCCACGGTATTCAGCCGGGGCATCAGGCTTCATGTCATACATGTCCATATGGCCGGGGCCACCATCAAGCCAGATGAGAATCACAGAAGTGTCTTTGGGTTGAAAACCCTCGGCCTTCGAGGCGGCCTTGGCTTTATAAAAGTCGGCAAGACCAGCGGAAGCCATACCTGCCACACCGATTTGGAGAAAGCTTCGACGGCTTACACCATCACAATATCCTTTGGAAGATTTTCCTGCATCAACTCGAAACATGGCGGGACTCCATTGGTGGGAGTGACAAGTCAAGTAATTTGCTCAAGAATACCACTAGAAATCGACAAATAATAGCACAAAAAACAATAAAAATGAGGAATTTATTAACAACAAAAACCAAAGCATGGCCATAAACACAATATCGACATAGGTTTACAACCACATCTCTTCTTTTGAATCAAAATTAGCACTAAATGACATGAGTTTATATTTTGAAAAGTTTGATTCAAATTATTTAAAAAACGGCACTTGCGAAACATTAATTAATTATGGTGTCGAATTCTTTTGAGTACCCGGACTTCGTAATCTAGAATGTGGAAACATGATTGGTGCAGTCATGAAATTACTACTCAGTTTGGCAAGCAGGCCTAAAAGAATTCTATGGACGAACTTCAACACGAGTGTGGCATAGCAGCTATTTACCATTTACCCGAATTACCAACTTCCCGACTGGTGCCGCTCGCAGGACCTGACCAAGTATCCCGATTGATGCCGAGGATGCTGCTGGATTTACAAAATCGTGGACAATTGGCAGCCGGCATGAGCACATTTCATCCCCGCCGCCAGAAAATCCTTGATACACACAGGCAGATAGGAACGGTGATCGAGGCCTTTCGATTGAGCCATCAGGACCGTTACGAGGCACTGATGAAGGAATTCGCGGGAATGGCCGCCATTGGCCACACCCGCTACGCGACCTGTGGCGCCAACGACAAAAGCTACGCCCAGCCTTTTGAAAGGCACCATGGTTGCAGATGGAAATGGTTTAGTTTCGCATTCAACGGCCAGTTGGCGAATTACACCCAGCTTCGCGAGGAACTATTAAGCCAGACCGACTATCACCTTACCCGCGACACGGATACCGAGGTGATCATGCATTACCTCAGCCACGAGCTAAGCAATCATGTGGACAAGGCGCCGGACTTGGTCGAGGTTTTCTCCAAGCTTTGCAGCAAGTTTGACGGGGCATACAACATAGTGTTTTTAAACGCCATGGGAGACATGGTGGTACTGAGGGACCCGAACGGTTTCAGGCCATTGTGCGTGGCCCAGGATGGCCCGATGTTCGCCGCCGCAAGTGAAAGCGTCGCGCTTCTCAACCTTGGATTCAAGGATGTCCGGTCACTTCCACCGGGCGAAATGATAGTGATCCAGGATGGGAAAATACGACAGGAGAGGTTTGCGCCTAAACGAAATCCGGCCCACTGTTTCTTTGAATGGATCTATTTTGCCAATGTTGCAAGTAATCTTGATGACCGCAGTGTTTATCTCACGCGTGCTTCGCTGGGCCAATCACTTGCCGCCCAGGAAAGGCTGCTGGGCATCGTTCCCTTGGACAAAGACACGGTGATTGTTCCTGTTCCGGATACGGGCAAGGCAGCTGCGGATGCGATGGCTCACGAGCTTGGCCTCGCATCGGTTGAAGGGTTGATGAGAAATCGTTATGTGGGGCGAACCTTCATCGAGGGGCAAAATCGCTCTGAAAGAGTTCAGCTTAAATACACCCCCCTCAAGGAAGTCATCGCTGGCAAAAGGGTGCTGCTTATCGAGGATACCATCGTGAGAAGCACAACAATGAAAGTATTGCTTGCCGACATGAAAACCCGGGGGCAAGCCAAGGAAATTCATGTGCGGGTTGCCTGCCCACCCATCATTGCACCATGTTTTTATGGTATCGACATGTCCACGGTGAAAGAATTATTCGCCCCCAGATTCCTCAAGGGCAACCCCATCAGCCCGCAAATCCAGGATGATATGGCAAAGGAGCTTGGCGCAGACAGTCTAAGATATCTTCCCTATGAGGATATCTCCCGTAGCATTGGGCTGGAAGATTCCCGGCTGTGCCAGGCCTGCATCAACGGAAAATACCCCACGAAAACAGGTGAACAACTGTACCACCTTTCTGTGAGTCAAAAACACGGTACCACGGGAAGAACCTACGAGCTACCCTCCAAGTCTTGATAGCAACTGGATTCCCGAGTTCCCAAGAACAAGGCGCCTTGTTAGAATTCGAAAGCGGTAAGTTTAACAACAAATTATTTGGAATTTCCATGGCAGATAGCAAGAAATCAGAAGTGCACGAGCACATCAACATCTGCCAGAACCGAAAGGCATCTTTCCAATACGACCTGGAAGACAGGCTTGAATGTGGCATTCAGCTAAAGGGCAGCGAGGTCAAAAGCCTGCGGTCGGGGCAGGCAAGCCTTGAGGGAGCCTATGCCCGAGTACTCAATGGGGAAATTTGGCTACACAACTGCGACATTCCTGAATACACGATGGCGAACAAGCTCAACCATCAACCCAAACGCCCTCGAAAGCTTTTATTACACAAGAACGAGATTGCAAAGTTCGCTGAAAAGTCTGAACAGCGCGGATTGACACTGGTTCCCACCAAGATGTACTTCAAGAAAGGGAAGGCCAAGGTCGAGATCGCAATCGGCAGGGGTAAAAAACTGCACGACAAACGGCAGTCCCAGAAGAAAAATGAGGCAAAGCGGGAAATCGGAAGGGAATTATCCAAGAGGCGGAAGCTTTAAGACAAACCAAATGCCAGGAGGGCCTTTTGGAAATACTAGCGCTTGTTGAATCAGAGGATCATGTATGCACCCGCTATCGCATCAGCGCGTACAGGGAGCATCTCGCGAAAGCCGGTTATTCCATCCGCTATGTCAACTGGCCCAAAAGCCTGGTTGGGATGATTAATCTCGTTTCAAAAGTGCGGGGCAGGACAGTGCTTTTACAGCGTAAATTGCCTCCAACCTGGCTTACCTGGCTTTTAAGGCGAAGCTGCAGTCGTTTGATATTCGACTTTGATGATGCCATTTTTTTACGAGACTCCTATTCCAAAAAGGGACTCGACGACCAAAAAAGACTTTCCAGGTTCGCTGCGGTTTCAAAGGCGGCTGACGCGATCGTGGCGGGAAATCAATTCCTTGCCGACTCCGCGATCCGATATGCGAATCCCGCCAGTGTAATGGTGATTCCCACGGTGATTGACACATCAAGATATCCTGAAAAATCTCGACCCAATCAGTCTGATTCACTGGAGATGGTCTGGATAGGATCAAGTAGCACCCTGCAATCACTTGAAATCATCCGCCCGACACTGGAAACAATTGGAAAAACCTTTGATGGCATATCACTCAAAGTCATATGTGATTCTTTTCCAAGTTTTGAAAACCTGAGGATAACCCAGGTGCGTTGGGAGGAGGACCGGGAGGTTGAAGAGATCAGCGGTTCCCAACTCGGGATTTGCTTCATGCCTGATGATCGCTGGAGCAGGGGAAAGTGCGGTCTCAAGCTGCTGCAATACATGGCCGCCGGCCTGCCCGTTATCGCCAATCCTGTCGGGGTACATGTCGAAATAATCAATCATAATAAGAATGGTTTTCTCGCAACCACCTGCGAGGAATGGGTCTCCGCCATTAGGTCGATACACAAAAGCAAAGAACAACAAATGATCATGGGTGCCAATGGAAGGAAGATCGTTGAGGCATCCTACAGCGTTTGCGCCAATGCCGGGAAATGGGTCAATTTGCTGGATAAACTTGATGACCAAAAACTCCAGGCCGGATAAGTGATGACAAATACAACATCAAGCGCGTTGGCCAATGTCAAATGGATGCTTGCCCCGGAAGTGGCGGACTGCAAAGCAATCCGCGAGGCATTATTCAAGGAGGGAGCGCTTAGATTCCCTGAGTGGATGGATTCCCAAGTTGTTAAGACGATCAAAAGTGGTGCGCACAGGTCTGTTTACCAAATTTCACTCCCGGGCCTTGACATCCATCTCAAGCACAACAGGATTTCCGGGCCAAGATCTTTTTTCAGGGAATACCTGCGCGCGACAAAGGCCCAAAATGAATTCCAAATGGCATTGAATTTACTAGCACTCGGGATACCAACAATTGTTCCCCTAGCGTTTGGCAAATCAGGTGGTTTTTTACCCGAAAGCTTCATCATCACCCACACGCTGGAAAATTCAGTTCCCCTGAATGAATATTGGGAATCGCTCGAAAACAAAAGATGGGACATCACCTGGGACAACCGCCACGAACTTGTTAGGACTCTCGCTGTGTTTCTGGCGGCCTTGCACAGGAAAGGCGTCGTCCACACTGATTTACATCCCGGAAACCTGATGGTTGAAACACGAGAACAAAAGCCAGCACGGATCATCATGCTCGACCTTCATCCCGTTAAACTGCATTCCTCCAGCGTGCCGTGGAATATCCGGCTGGAAAACCTGGCAATGCTCGACAGGTGGGCCGCATTGCATTCCAGCCTCGCCGACAGGATGCGACTTTGGGATTATTACACCAGGGAGGTGACTGAATTTGAGGGAAGCAATGCGTTCGCATTCAAGGACAAGCACTGGATGAAAAGGCAGATTGGAATCATGAAGTCGCTTGAATTCAACGCCAACCTGAAGCTTTGGTCACGATTCGATCCCCGCTGCCTTGGGAACAACCGCAGGTTTAAAAAGTTCAAACTAAACAACACAAGGGGTCATCATGTCGCGGAACTTGGCAAAGACTGCCTTTTGGAACTTGTAAAAATGCAATCTTCATTTGAAGATGTGCGGGGATTAAAAATCCTTAAAAAGTCAAAGAGTTCCGAGGTCGCCTCCCTGACCATCAACGATGGTGAAGTTCAAAGAAGAATCATATACAAAAAAATATTTGCCACTAAAAGCCTTGATCCATTCCTGTCGCTTTTCAGACAAGATGGCACTTCAAGGTCCTGGACAATGGGAAACGCGCTGCTTATCAGGCAACTTCCAACCCCAAAACCCCTGGCGGTCTGGCATACCTATACTGCGGGATTACAAACCGATGGCGTTATCATCACCGAGGAAATATCAAATGCGATGGACCTTCCGGGATACCTGACAAAAATTGAAACCCTATTGGAACCTGAAAGAACTGCAGCTCTAAGGTCGGTCGTGATTAAAATTGCGAATTTGATCAGAAAAATGCATGACCTTTCTGTTTCACACCGCGATCTTAAATCTCCAAACCTAATGGTTTCTGAAGCAGATGGCGAAATTAAAATCTGGTTGGTCGACCTTGTAGGGGTTCGCACCCACACAAATCTTTCCCAAGAAAGAAAAGCTCAAAATCTAGCTAGGTTGAATTCAAGCTTTGTCAACTCGAGTCAAATAAACAACCCTGAGAGACTGCGCTTTTTGAGGCAATATCTAAGATGGGGAATGGAGGGCCCTTTCACCTGGAAAGCCTGGTGGCGCAGGATAGGCAGACTCACCCAGTTGAAAATAGCTAAAAACCAGAAATCAGGAAGGCCACTCGCCTGACATTTCCGCATCGACTCGCCTTGCTTTAAACTCAATTCCTGCTTATGCTTTCCGCCCACGGAAAGGGTTTTTCTTTTGTGTGAAGGGTTTGTTAATTTGAATTTTGCAAGGTTATCGGGCTTATTGCTGTCCGCGCTGGTTCTTTTTGGTGGTTGCTCCACTTTTCATTTCAACCCCAATCAATCGGGTAAGGAAAATGGGGATGCAAGCCAATCATCAGCACCCATTCTACCTGGAAAATTCTTAATCAGGGTAGCCCCCTATGTATTTTTAAGCGACTTTGAAATCCAGAAGGATCTTCCACTTTTCAATGAACTCGCCAAGCTTCGGGACCAGGTGTATGGTGATTTGAAACTTCCTGAATCCTCAACAATGATACAGGTTTATCTGTTTGAAGATCGTGAGAAGTATGACAAATTCATGGTTTCAAAATATCCAAAGCTTCCCTCAAGAAGGGCTTTTTTTGTCGCCCAGACACGAGGTGTTGGAAGATCAGAAGACCTTCTGATCTACACCTATTGGGGCGAAAGAGTCCAGCAGGATCTCAGGCATGAACTCACCCATGCGCTGCTTCATAGTGTTTTAAAGGATGTTCCCCTTTGGCTTGATGAGGGACTGGCGGAATACTACGAATTATCACCGGATAAAAACGGCATCAACCGGCAGCATGTCGAGCATCTGCGAAAAGATTTGAACAATGATTTCAAACCCGACCTCATACGCCTTGAATTATTGGACGAGGTGGGCAAAATGAACCGTGCTGAATACCGTGAATCCTGGGCATGGGTGCATTACTTCATGCATTCAACCCCTGAAAATAAAAAAGTGCTTCTGGCCTTCATGCAAAACCTAAGGGAAAATCCAAGTCCGGGAAGCTTGCGGGAGAAACTAATCGAAGTTATCCAACTTCCTGAAGCCGAACTTCAAAACCACATCTTGAAGCTTAATCTTCCATCAGGGGAGAAGGTGCGCATTCCCGCCGGTTCCTGATTCATTTGGAAATCCATCTTTATTCTGTAAAATAAACTTATCAATGGATTTTGGAAGGGAACCCACGCCTTATGGCTCGCATTCTAATCACTGCCGGCGCAACTTCCGTCCCAATTGATTCCGCCCGAAAAATCACCAACATGGCAAAGGGGCTTACGGGCCAAACTCTTGCAATCGAGGCAGCCTCACGGGGACATAAGGTTTGCCTTTTGACAAGCAACCATTACCTCACCACGGCCCATGAAAAGATTGAAACCATCTTGTTTGACACATTCGAGGATTTAAATTCGCTCTTGAAAAACAAGGTCATGGAAACAAATCCTGACGCAGTAATAATGACCGCTGCGGTAAGCGACTATGGTTGTTCTGGGATTTTCACCACTCCATCTCCTGAAACCCCTGTCGCAAAAATCGACGCGAAAAAAATCCCGGGACATCATGACGAATTATGGCTAAGGCTAAAACCCCTTCCCAAATTGATTGACCAATTTCGCACCAAATGGAATTTTTGTGGCATCCTGGTCAAATTCAAGCTTGAATCGCAAATCGATGAGCAAAAACTGCTTTCTCTGGCGGAAGAATCAAGATTGCATTCCAAGGCCGACCTCATGGTTGCCAACCGACTGGAAGACGCTTCCAACAGGGCATGGATTGGCCCACTTAATTCCAGATACAAATGTGTTGATCGGGAAAATCTTGCAATGGAACTTATCAACGCCATCGAAACGATGCTGGAGGCAAGATAATGGCGAAAATTCTTTTGGGTGTCACAGGATCTGTGGCTGCCATAAAAACGGAGGAACTTGCCACCCGACTTATCAGGCAATCTAACGAAATTAAAATCGTGCTAACAAAGCATGCTGGATATTTTGTCGATTTGGAAAAACTAAGGCATTCATTTGGTGAATCGTGCATTTTTACAGATGCAGACGAATGGCCCGGGGAGGGGTACCAACGCAAGGACCAGGTACTGCATATTGAACTAAGAAAATGGGCGGACCTTTTGATAATTGCCCCGATTGACGCCAACACTCTGGGAAAGATCGCCTTGGGCCTTGCCGATAATTGCCTCACTTCAATCTGGCGCGCCAGGGACACAAACAAACCTGCCATCCTGGCTCCAGCAATGAACACTTTAATGTGGCAAAAACCAGCCACCAAAAGGCACCTGATGTTGATTGCAGAGGAAAACGGATTAACAAATCTAAATCCCAGCAACCTGGATGAGGCATGCGACGCCATCAACCAATCAATAAAAAAACTCAAGGTTTTACAGCCCGAAGAAAAGCTTCTAGCCTGCGGCGACCTTGGCATTGGTGCGATGGCCTCCATTGATAAAATAATCGAAATGAGTTTGGAATTATCAACCATTTGACCCCTGCATGCACATTCATTATTTTTTAATGATAGACCATGATTTTTTTGATTTAATATTGATTGGTGCAATTACCGAATACCGCTGAAGACTCACATGAGAATACCCATGAGACACACACTGGCATTTTTATTTTTATCAATCGCATCAACCGTTTTCGCGCAGGAAAAAAGCCTGTCCACCGGGCTGATTTTTCCCGAAGGCACCAAAGTGGAAAAGGTCTGGACTGGTGGGGAATTCACCGAGGGTCCCGCATACGGAAAAGACCACTGCGTTTATTTCTCCGACATTGGCAACCGCATAATGAAGTTCGACCCAGCAACCAAGTCAACCATTGAATTTCGAAATCCAAGCGGAAGGTCAAACGGGCTGGATTTTGATTCAATGGGTCGGCTTGTGGCCGCCGAAGGCGCCAACACAGGGGGAAACCGCAGGATCACCAGAACCGAAAAAGATGGGAAAATCACCGTCATTGCTGATAGTTATGAGGGTAAAAAATTCAATAGTCCCAACGACCTTGTGATTGATTCCAAGCAGCGCATTTACTTCACCGACCCACGCTATGTGGGCAAGGAACCTCGCGAGCTTGATCATGAAAGCGTATTTATGATATCCAGCACGGGCAAGGTCTCCATCGCAACCAAGGAATGCAAAAAGCCCAATGGAATCGTGATTTCCCCCGATGAAAAGATCCTGTATGTTGCGGAAAACGACCCGCAAGGCAACAAACAACTTGTCTCATTCAAGATTTCCGATGATGGATCACTTGGGGTAAAAAATGTGCTTTATGACTTCGGAAAATCAAGAGGCATTGATGGAATGTGCGTGGATGAAAAAGGAAACATATTTGCCACCGCGGGCACGGGAAAAGAAACCGGGGTCTATGTGTTTAATCCCATGGGGAAAGTGATTGATTTTATAAACACCCCGGAAACCTCATCCAACTGCATATTCGGGGGAAAGGACAGAAACATTCTTTACATCACTGCGGGGGTTTCCCTTTATCGAATTCAGGCCAACACCAGGGGCTATCATCTCTGTTGGCCGGATTAACTTAGTTCCATCAATTGAATAAATATTAAATCGGAGGTTTTCATTATGCGCTTAGTGAGTTTGATGGGCATGTTATTCTTGGTGGCAACCATCTTTAGCGTTGCGAACTTATTTGCCGCTGATGTCCCACTCAAGATTACACCGATGCCCATCAATTCAGAATTGGATGAGGATGACCCGCTTTTTGTGCCCTCACTAAGCACCGTGCTTCCCTCCCGTTTTTATTTTTCTCGAAAAAACGACAAGGATAAATTCTCAATTTATTTCTCAAAGTTTCTAAAAAAAACAGGTAAGTGGAGTTCGCCTGAGACCATAGGCGCATATGTTGATACTGAGGCTGATGATCGAAGCTGTTTTTTAACCGAGGAGGGAAAATTCCCGCAAACGATCATCTATGCTACAAAAAAAGACAAGCTTAACAACAACTTCGATTTGTTCCGATCTTTCCGGGACCAACCAGGCAAAGACTTGGAAGACCGGGCCTTTAACCCCGGAAAACCACTGCTCGCCCTCGACACCGAGGCGGATGAAATGTTCCCTTGGTTGACCAAGGACCAAATGGCACTTTATTTCAGCAGGAAAACCAAGGAAGGATGGCAACTGATGGTTGCCAAAAGGGTAAAAGGTTCCGGGGTCGAGGGAAATTTTGATGCTCCTGAACCGGTGAAAGACATACCCTTGGGTTTTCATCATGCGACGATAAATCCTTTGGGAACCATAATGTTTCTTGAAGGTCCAAATGAGGAAGGCCGATTGGAGATTTACTCTTGCAGCAAGACCCCGAGTGGATGGTCAAAGCCCGTGGCGGTTTCCAATCTTAGGGAATCCACTGGAAAAATCGGGACCAAATCCCCATCCCTTAGCAGGGATGGATTAAAACTTTATTTCGCATCCGACAGGGCAGGGGGGCAGGGCGGACTTGATATTTACAGTGCGAATGTGATGGAACTTAAATTAAAATGAGACTAGCATCATGGCTTAGGGGAAGCCAACCCCAAGGATTCCCTTACTTCTGATAGCAACTGGGGTTCCTTTAATTCGCATTGAGCAATGAATTTTTCCACCATTGGATCACTTGGAACGGAAAGCGCGTACCTTAGCAAGGCCCTCTTCATAACAGGTGCGGTGTAACCCTTGGCACCATAAACACCCAACACATCACTGGTGAATCCCCAGTACTTTAATCTGCGCAATTCCTCAACCGCAAGGTCTGCAAGTTCGCCTTGCTTGAGTGCAATCCTTAGGGAATTAAAAACCTTCTCCCTCTCCGATTTATCCTGAAGTATGTCATAGGCCACTTTAAGGGAGCGAATGCATGACAGCCTTGTTTGTAATCCGGTATTATCAGCCTTTAAAAAGCCATCAAGAATGGCCCAACCTTTTTCAGGATCCAACCGAATCAATGCGACCATCGCCCCATCAGATGACACCTGCGCCCTTGGGCTTGAGCTGCTGAGAAATTCAACCAGAAAACCAACATCCGCACCCTTTCCACAGCCCCCCAGAAGAAAAGCATACAATCCCACCCTTTCTTCCGGAACCTTGGGGTCAAGAATCCAATTTTTCAAAAGCGATGGATTCATTTTTTTTGAAAATTCAACAAGGGTAGAATCCGATGATTTTGCGAATTCCAAAAAGGCATCTGAGGAGATTTCCCTGCTGGGAGACTGTAAAAAAGGAAGGTAATAATCAAGCGGGGCAGGGCCACCACGGCCAGCAATCCCCACCGCGCCCGCTGCATAATCAGCAACTTCTTTTGATGGAATTGACACACCGCGAAAAACATCAATTTTGCCATTTGAGTATTCCGCAAACAATAGTATCCCATTGTAAGCGGTTGTATCGAATGGGAGATATTGGCTGATAATAAGCGAGGCGGGGACAGTAAAACCCTCGGGGGCCTTTAAAGTTTTCACGATTGAAACTTCCGCTTTACCCGTTCCAGCAGCATCAAGGCTAGATTTGGTTATGTGTCCAAAAACAACCAGCTTTGTGTTGGACTTTAATGCCTGCTCACGCAAAGAAAGTGATTGGCCTAGACCCGCGCAGATACTGCAGGCGAAGGCATCACAGGCTGATGCCAACACGCAGGCAAGAAGAATAAACAAAGGAAATATATTTCTTATCAAGGTCGTCCTTCCATGGACTTTTGCTAAGCAAGATTTTAATGCCTCATTTTGCAGGAGGCGCGGGTTGCTCCAATTTCAACAACTCTTCAGCATCCATGACACCCTGGGCATCCGCAACTCTTTGTTTTTTTACAAAGTCCTCTGCAGCCTTGTTATCCTTGCACGAAAGGGCATATCGGAGCACCGCCCTGCGGACAATTGGAATTTTCTTATAGGCATCTTTTTCTTGCAAGGCCAGAACTTTATCAGCCTGGTCCCATACTTTCCATTTTCTTAAATCCTCGATTGCAAGGTCCGAAATATCCTCCTGGTCAAGCAAAAAGACAATAGCCTCGATCAACTTCTGTCTGGGAATCAAATCGGGGGCAAATTCCAGGAAAAACCTTACAGCACGAAGGCCCGCGTACCTGAAAAGGAACTCCTTCTTCGGGTTTTTCATTACCGCGACAAGGTAATCCCATCCCTCCTTGGGATTAAGCATGGCATAAGCGGCAAATACACCGTCAATCCCGCTCGCGGATTGTTTATCAGGATCTTCAAGCAGTTGTTTCAATATTTTCGCGTCTTCAGGTTTTCCACAATGACCAAGTATCGATGCGTATAATCCCATCTTGAAGGATGGGGTGGAGGAATTTTTCAGCCAGGAAATCACCTTCTCCCGGGAGAAAAGCTTGGCGGCGATCTCAAATTCCTTGTAGCCTGCATTGCCAAACTCTTTATAAGCATCATTTGAAATTTCAGAATCATTATTCTCGAGATAATTAAAGTAAAAACCAAGTTTCTTGGGCAACGGGCTGTCCTTGAGTGCCAAGGCCCCTTGTAAATAAGGTACGATTTCACTTTCAGGGGGAACGGCAACACCACGGTAAGGATCCAACTTATCCTTGTAAACTTCGCAAAAAAGAAGGAACTTATATTTCCCATCCTTGTCTGGTGGGACATAGCGGGGCAGGGTGAGCGTTTTTTTCCCAGCCCTTATCACATGATCCTTTATTATTTTTTCAACTTCGAAATCAGTGCTGCCATCCGAGCCATCAGCATTACCGATCTTTGCATTTTTCAAAGTTCCAAAAAGCACCATGCTGGCCTGGTTCACCTCGCCAACCAAAGTCTGGCCCTGCATCGTGCAAAATGGGCAGGCAAAGACCCTGCCGTAAATCAAAATCAGGCAACCAAACACTAAAAGACCGATATTCCTGCTATTCATAAATGCTCCAAAATCATCGCAAGTAAACATGAAAAAACATGCTTGCTAATTTGCATACGGGTTGGAATCCTGCGGCACAACCTTGACCAGGCCATCGTTCAACTTATGCTCGGAATCAGGGTATAAAATCAATGCGGTCATGTACTGTTCATTGTCCTTGCGCTTTAAAAAATGAACCCTGCCAGTCACTTGGACCCACGCATTCCGATACTTTTTCCATGCAAGTTTTTCAGGGGAATTTGGATCAACCATCATCACGGCGTTCAATGGGACAGCATCAGCAGCGCAGCAATTGATCTTGAACCTGATAAGTGAAAACCGTTTTTCATCCTCGCCCACATATTTTCCGATCAATCGGACGGTTTTACCCTCGTAATGGTTCCGGCTTTCCTGGGTCATGGATGCCATTTCCAATTGTAAAAAACCAACATTGAAATCAACACCCTTTTCAGCAACCGCGCCAACTTCACCAAACTGCGATAGGTCAACCGCCTTCACGCTGCTGAAAACCTCGTTGGGGACATTGAGGAAAAACAAGACAATGGGCAAAAGTAGAACAATGAATCTTACGGGCGCGGATCCATGACCATGGCCGTGATCATGTCCACAATCAGCGTGACCGGCAGTTCTGGAATGACCATGATCATGTGCATGGTCATGAGCACAGCCCGGGCCATGTGTATGATCATGTTCATGTTCATGATCGCAATCGGGACCATGAACATGGCCGTGATCATGGTTACCATGGGACTTTGCACCAGAAGATTCGAGCCAAAGCGCTATGATCCTTACAATTACAAATCCAAGAAGGATGATACTTCCAGTCAAGACCCAGAAATGAAACTTGGGATGCAGAATGATTGACAGTTTTCTCCCATAGGAGACAACCTGGCCGTCCCCGCCGTAAATTGGAAAAGGCCACCACAGCATGATGCAAACATAAGCAATGGAAAGAGAAATACCTATGCTTATCAATTGCTCGATGTAATACTCATTTCCATGATCATGATGATGGTGCTGACTGGCCAAATTTGTCACCTTGAGTTTTGGGTTATTGATTCAACTTTGGGGAAAAACACCTTGGGAGCGAAATTTTCCCAGAACCCATGCAGAAGCATGGTGTAAACAAAAACCTGAATTACCACTGATATTATTATAGTCCATATCAATCGGGGTTTAAACACCCTGGTGTACATCATGTAAAGCTTTAGATCAAGCATTGGGCCAAGAACTAGAAAAGCCGCTTTTGCAGCAGGTCTCAAGGTCACAAAACTGGCTGCCACAAATGCGTCAGCCTCACTGCACAAGCATAGGACAACGGCAAGAGCCATCATTAAAAGCACTGCAAGTATGATATGGGAGCGCGACAACTCAGAAATCGCATCATGAGTCAGCCAAATACGGGTGAAGGCTGCCAACAACGCCCCGATTGTAAGAAAAACTGTGATATCTATGAAATCGTGAAGAGCTGTTTCAGAAATCCTGGAGGCACGCTTGAACCAGTGCATTTCTGATGGATCACGGCCATTATCCTCATCAATCACATCGAGGGATAGGGGACTTTTAACAGGCGGCTTGGCCAAGGGCATAAGAAGTTCATCACCATTTTTCTGGTGCAGGCGATCAACAATAAGGCTGGTTCCGACCGACACAAGATAAGCCATTCCCATCCGGGTTAAAACCATGGCTATTCCACCCATCTGGTAAGCCAGGGCACCGTTTTCGGTGGCATTCTCCATGCCATCAAATGCAACAAATGTGCTCAACAAAACCAAAGGGTTAATGATAGGGCCCGCGAGAAGATATGCGACACAGCAGCTTAATGGCAAACCCTTTCGCAATAACCGGCGCATCACCGGGATGATTCCGCATTCACACATGGGAAAAATCAATCCTAGAAGAGCCCCGATTAAAATTGCAAATAGCCTGTTCCTGGGAAGAAGCCTGGCAATGAGTTTTTGAGGCAAAAGCTCCTCTAATAGACCTGCAAGCAACGAACCAATAACTATGAATGGCAAAGCCTCATAGAAAATACTTGTGAAAATCAGGATAAAATCCTTTATTTTATCCAATGCTTGAGCGCTATCCACAGATGCATTAATCCTATTTTGAAACTAACTGTCAACAAACAGAACGCACCATCATTGTCATTTAGATGAAGCCAGGAATCAATAAGCTGGTTCAATTATTATTCTAATATCAATCAAGATGCCGTCTTGAATTTACCAATGACCATCGAGCAAAAAAACAACACCACACCCAGCATCACTATCGTGCCAGATACTCCAAATCTGACACCAGATCGAACCTGCAGTTCCCAACTGGCCCCCAACCCGGCAATGCAGACAAAAACACTTAGCAAAACTGTCATCCAGAAAACCTCACGCAAATTTCTTCCAAGGTTGAAAGCCGTTGCAGCGGGCACGATCAATAAGGCGTTGATCAAAAGCACCCCGACATAACGCAAACAAAGGTTCACAATCAACGCCAGCAAAATGACAAACAAGTAATACAGAAGAGCCACCGGATATCGCCTCGACATCGCCAAGCTTCCATTGAAACTGCTGAAAACCATTCGATTGTAAAAAAAGAAAAGGAAAACCCAGGTAAAAACAGCAAGCACGGCGATATACAAAATCTCAGGGGAACTCACAAAGAGGGGATCGCCAAACAAAAAATCCTCCAAGCTGAAAACGCTGCGATCATTGATTATATTTTTTAACATTGCGGCAAAGCCAAGTGAAAAAGCAAAGAAAACCCCAATGACTGTATCACTCGCCAAGCCGGTTTTCCCCCTAACATAGGCGATTCCCGCCCCGACCGCGACGCCAAAAACCACCATCATCGGGGTGACCCATTCCCAAAATTCGGTCTTTGGGCGCGCCCCCAGGATAAAAAGTTCAAAGACCACATAACCCAGGCTAACCCCGGCAAACGCGCAATGCGCCAGGGCATCGCTAAAAAAAGCCATCCTACTTCCCACAACCATGGATCCAACAGCCCCACAGGTCAGGCTTACAAGGGCGAGGGCAATCATCGCCCTGAGATTGAAAACCTGATTGAAGAAGGATCCTTCTGAAAAATTTGAGGCAATTGAATTGAGTGCCTGGTCAAGCCAGTGAATTTCCGATGCCCCAAACAGGGGATTAAATACAAGCTCGAGTGGCATGCGAAAATTCCATGATGAACTTCTTTACTATTTGGAAACCACAACGGGAGTAGTGGCGGAATTTACATTCACATTTGCCAAAGGCGCCAGAAGTTTATGCATCAGCTTCATTGATGCGGCAGCTTCCGTGAGCGAAATCGTGAGCGGCGGTGAGATTCTAACCACCTTCCTGGCCAATGGTCCAAGAATATGAATTCCATCACCATTGGGGCCGCCTCTGTAGCAGGCTTCCACCATTGCGCACGCCCATTCATGGGAATTTTTTCCCGCCCAGTCTTTCATCTCAACACCCCAGACCATCCCACCTTTTTCCCCACGAACATTGGCGATGAATGGAAGGTCTTTTTTAAGCGCGATAAGGCCCTCCTCGATGATTGCGGAGGCCCTCCTTGAGTGCTCAAGCACTTTTCCATTTTCAAATTCTTCAAGCGTGGCAATTACTGCTGCACAACAAATCGGATTGGCACTCCAGGTATCAGAAGCCTCGCCATATTCCAGGCTATCAAACAAATCTTTTCTCCCAACAACCGCTGCTACAGGAACACCATTTCCAAGCCCTTTTCCAAGCACTACGATATCGGGCTCGATACCATATGTTTCATAAGCGAAGTTTTGCCCGGTTCTACCAAAGTTCGCCTGGACCTCATCAAGAATAAAATTAATATCCTTTTCCCTGCAAAAGCGAACCAACATCTGGAGATATTCCTTGGGGGGATGATAGGAACCTCCACCACCAAGGTACGGTTCGGTTATCAAGCTTCCCAATCTTCGGCCATATTGGTGCCACAAGGCATCCAATTCTTTTTGATAAGGTGCAAAATCAAATGGATTATCCCGCATTGAAAGATCATTGCATTCACACATGGGGAAAGAAATAAATTTCACCCTTGGATCACGCTCTTTGTCGTTTTCGGTGCCGGTGATGGCATTGGACAGGCCTTTTTTTCCATGAAACCCGTATCGGGTGGCAATGATCATGTCCCTGTTTTTATCTTTTGCCATGGAAGCCCAAAGGGATTTTTGTATTCCCTCCGAACCTGATGCCGCCCAAAGAACCTGCTGCATTCTCGCCCCGACAGGATTGACGCGCATCATTGCGAGCAATTTTTCAGAAGCCTGGACTTCTATGGGAGTGGCTGCGTTGTAGGAGGTCATGGTAACCGCGGAAAAATATTCATCCGAGACACCGGCATGACCAAGATTTTCCCAACCCATCAATTCAAAGAACCTTTTGGTCCAACGGACCGGATTATGACCAAGATTTGCAACAAGCACACCTGAGGTAAAATCGTAAAGCTTTCTGCCCTCTGGTGTCCAATGAAACGAACCAGCACTTTTGGAAAGAATCGCCTGACTGGGGGTGTAGGTGCGAAGGGATCTAGGCTCAACTTTCACAAGGTGATCCCGAGTCTCATTCGAATTATTTTCACCGGGGTGGTGAATAGGTTTAATCATGGCACAATTCCTCCACAAATGACCAAGTTTGTATTATCACAATAGCCTTAAAAACCATGAAAGTACAGATGTAATCATACTTCCAAAAAATCTAGACCCTGGATGAATGAAGAACTACTCGCTCTATTTTCCCGGGCTTATACAAGACCAAACCCCCATCAGGGCCATTTACAAGAACTTGACAACCTGGATTCCCCTTGGCTTGTTCAGCCAAAATAGCCTCCATTGCCTGAACTATTGCAACAGTATTCCTATCAGCACTGAGATCGTTATAGGTAAGCCCCCTCATTTCCTGCAACCTTTCCTGCCTGCTTGACGAAGGGCCAGCAAACTCAACAAAGGAAACCTCCTCAAAAAACCTGCGAATCACTTCCAACCCATAACCACGCTGCGAGCGTTTGCCCCATGGTTCCAAAAAAGAACCATTGTAATGATAGTTGGGGGTGTTTTTCATCTCATCCGGGGTACGATTTTCAACAGCCATCTCAACCCCGCGCTTTCGTTGATGCGCGTTCCAAATCGCATTGTCAAAACGAAACTGGACTTCCTGCTCGACATAGCCAGGGAAATTATCAGGCATAACCCAGCTTGTATGGATATCAAAAGTGGCCTCCCGATTATCAGGATGCCTGTATGTGACCTGAAGCTGGCAGGAATCCCATGTAGACCCATCAGCACTTCCCACCAAACCCCTCTGGCCTGTCGCACTTACACGCGTCAGTTCCCAACCAGGAATGACGCTTGATGAGCCAAATGTAAAATCAATCAGCTTGATGTAGTGAACAGCGACATAGGTTCCAGGATTTCTCCCCACAATCCACTCAGCGAATTGTTTTCCACTTATCTGCTTGGGTTCAAGCAATGAGCAATAGCCATTGTTGATGTGGCGAAAAATATTATCCGCATAGTGGGTGCGTAATTTTTTATGATCCGGATCGGCCAGCTTGTGATAAACAACCTTGGCGAGCACTTTTTTTTGATCCGCAATTTCTTGAAGTTGTTCCAATTCCGCAAGGGAAAGAACGGATGGTTTTTCAATCAAAACATGCTTGCCTGAAAGAAGTGCAATTTTTGCAGCTTCAAAATGCCTGTCATCCGGTGTCGCCACACATACCGCATCAACTCCGGATGCCAGCAGTTTTTGGATGGAATCATCACCATGACAATTTTCAAACGGAGGAATGATGTTTTTCAACTGCTGAAGGTAATTTCGCCCCCTTGAACCAGTCCGGGAAGCAGCAGCCGTCCAGCGAACATCGACAGGCCCGGTGGCAGGGGAGTAAAGAGGTGAATGGGCCAGATCCAGGAAAACAGGTTTATAAGTCTCATCAAAAATCATTCCAAGGCCGACCATGCCAACTCGCAAAACTTTCGAACTCGCATTGAAACCATCTGTTGAATTCATTGAAAAGCAATCCTGAAGGAGGGCGGGTAGGAAACAAAAAACTCAAAGCACAATATACTTGCAACGATTCGGCGCACCAACAAGAATCCGGGATTCGCCATAACAGGAAAAAGAAGACAAAACCATGGAAATGCCGAGAAAACCTGAGAAATAACAGCTATACCATTAATGAAACATAACAGTCGTTATCGGACGTTGGGCCATTTGGTTCATGGAGTTTATGGCCTTTTTTCTTCGTCCGATAACGGATCTTATGTTTCTTTCAGGCTATGCTTTAAAATTGACTGATGCAATCCTTCGCCGGTGATTCATCACGCCGAGCCGGTTGATTGCTCCTTCGAATTTCCCTCGAGCAAAACTCCCATGGCGCGAAACTTTTGATATCGCTTTTCCAACAACTCTTCCAAGGGAATTTGAAGCAACTCACCAAGATAACGAAGCAGATATGATTTCAATGTGTTGGACATTTCCTTTGGATTTCGATGGGCCCCGCCCAGCGGTTCAGGAATCACCGCATCGACCACTCCCAGCTTGGATAGTTCCTTGGATGTCAGCTTCAATGCCTCAGCAGCGATGGGTTTCGTGACTTCGGTCGCAGACTTCCACAAAATTCCCGCGCAACCTTCCGGGCTGATCACGGAATAATAAGAGAACTCAAGCATGCAGACTTTGTCACCAACACCTATCCCCAATGCGCCTCCCGAACCACCTTCGCCAATGACAACGCAAATCACGGGTGTCTTTAGGCATGACATTTCCAGAATATTTGCCGCAATCAAGGAAGACTGGCCTCGTTCCTCAGCACCTATGCCAGGAAATGCCCCTGGAGTATCGATGAGGGAAATAATTGGCAGGCCAAACTTTTCGGCCAGCTTCATGTTCTTCAATGCCTTCCGATATCCTTCAGGGTGAGCACATCCATACATGGACTCCCTTCGCTCCTGCAAGGTATGTCCTTTTTGATGCCCAACCAAAAGAACCCGATGTTCCCCGATTCTAGCAAAGCCAGTCCTGAGAGCGCGGTCATCCCCAAAGGCACGGTCACCATGAAGCTCAATGAAATCATCAAAAATCATCTCGACATAATCCATCAATTGAGGCCGGTCGGGATGCCGGGAAACCAATATTGTCTCCCAAGGAGTCAGATTCCCATATTTGACCTTTTTCAGATTCGCAACCTCCTTGCGGATTCGACGAATCTCCTCACTGTTGGAAATATCTGAACCCTCCTTTACTTCCAATGAAGAAAGAAGATCTTCCAGGGCGTAAATTTCTTTTTCAAACGGTAGCCTGGCTTGCGAGCCCATTGATACCTCTGGATTTCATATTCCAATTTCCAATTCTTATACAGCCAACCCAATTGATGTTTATATCTTATCAAGTCAAAAATATCAAACAACTTACGGACTTCATTCTATTGCCTGATTTTTCAATTTATTGTATTTCATAACAAGCCCAATTGTTTTCCCCAACAAGCACGAAGAACCAAACGGCTTTGAATGGCAATTAGCATTCCAGAAATCACCAATTCCACATCAAAAACAAAGATATTGTTTTTCTTAACAAGCATGATTTTACTTTTTGCGGCAGCCTCGCCAATTTTCCTAAGGACCAATTCTGAATTCGACCAGGTTTTCAAGCACTACGCCAAACTTCTCATTCAAGGGGAAGACATTTACCACGAGGGATCTGTTTTCATGTATCCGCCCTGGATGGCGTTTGTTTGCATTCCCTTTAATTTCGCCCCCCATTGGCTTTCGAGGCTATCGTGGGGCCTCATAAATATATTTTTTCTCCACCTTGCGATTGTTAGCTCATGGAACATTAGCAAGGAAGTTTTTTTGTCCAACTCAAGCCAGGGATGGCTTGCATTTATTATGGGCATCATCTGCTCTTTAACCTATTTTTTGAACTGCCTTTCCCATCAGCAATTCGATGTTATCATTGCGGGATGCATACTCTACGGGTGCCTGCAACTCCAAAATAACAGAGAAATACGAGGTGGACTATTACTTGGAATTGCCGCGGCATGCAAACTAACCCCACTTTTATTTCTTCCATATTTGATCTACAGATTCCGATGGAAAGCCACCTTCGCATTTGCATCAAGCTTTTTGTTTTGTAATTTCATCCCGGATATCACTCTTCCCAGACCCGAAAACGAAAAAGCAAGGCCGGTTGTTTTTGTGGAGCGATTTCTGGCACCTATGACCAAGCCTGATTTTGTCCCCGGAACCTGGGGTAGTGAGATTATTTACAACCAATCCCTGGCTGGTACAGGAAAACGATTCACCCAGACCCACCTTGAAAAACAATCTGGGAAATATCAGGTCATAATTGAAGAAGGTGATTCAAACGCAAAAAATGTAAAAGGCTTTCTAATTTCGATCATTGTTATGGGAGCAGGTTTCACTTTTTATTGCTGGGGGAAACCGGGAAACCCTGACGAAATCCCCAAATATCATTCCCATCTCTTTCCCTTTGAGGTTTCAATGATATTATGCGGGATGCTTTTGCTTTCCCCCATGTCAAGCAAAGCACATTTTGGAATCCTTATACTTCCAGCTTTTTGCATTGCAAGAATGATTGGCGACAGGCAAAAACTTCTTTCACTTTTTTTCCTGGCAATACCGGTGATCATGGGGGTTTTATTAAACAAGGATTTAAGTGGAGCGAACACTTACACGCTACTTCTCTGGATTGGAGGAGTCACATGGTCCACAATCTCATTGTTTATAGGCAGTGCGGTTTTCAGATGCATCAAGAATAAAAACAATCAAGGCGTATAAAACAAAAGCGACATTAGCATCGGCATCAAGACCAATATTCCTCAAAGTGAACATTTCCCGGTGCATGTCCATGCCCTTGGTCGGCACTAAATCCTCTTGATTCCAATATTTCAATTATTCCCTCAGGCTTGGGATAGGTCCGAACACCTGTTTCAGGATGCTTGAAAGGAGCGCCAATCATCGCGGGATTACCACACAAATAAACATGGGTCTTTTCAGGATCAAGCTTGTATCCCAGAATTGAATCAATCCCTCCAGACCTGACCAAATCTTGCAGGTATCTTTTCTGAGCCACATCCCCCTCACGGGTTGTAAGCTGGATGTAGTTGTAATTGCGAGTTTTTTTCATCAACACATCATGTACATTGCGGTAGCCGAGGTCCTTCCCGTAACGAACACAGCATGCTGAGATAATCTTTCCCTGGTGATTATTTCTCAATAACTCAAGCGCCATGTAATTATGAGGCGCTTCCCCGGTGCCTGTTGAAAAAAAGACCACATCATCATCAGGCTTTACATGGGAAAGATTGTAATGTCCGGTGATTTTTTCCCCCATGAAAAGGCGGGATCCGATCTCAAGATTAAAAAGCCTTGGAGTCAAAGCCGGAGCCACCGGCCTGCCTGTTTCCCTGACCAAGACAATATAAAACTCGATCCAATCTTTTTCACCGGGATTCAAATAAGATCCATCCGGTTCAAGAATAGAGCTAGATATTGAATACGCTCTCCTGGCTAGCTTTGAAACCTCTTCGTCCGGAAGATTTTCTTCCTGACATCCTGGAAACCTGGGCTCCCAATAACCCAACCCTAGAAGCGTGTATTGACCCGCCCTATGGGGCCTTATGGGCTTATCAGGCTTCACCCGCAAAATCATAAGGTCGGAATGAGCTTTTTTTAATTCAACGACAGTTGCATTGTATTTTGTTTTTCTAAGCTCATCTACTTGGTCCAAAGGCAATTTAAAAACCATTTTCTAATTCCAAGCGATTTATTCAGGAAATCTTTTTCACCGCGGTGTTGAATATATCAATGCAGGCCTTGAGGTCCTGGGAAGGATCCTGGGGATTAGCCTCATATTCTATGCTAATCATTCCCTTGAACCCCACTTCCCGCAAAGCTTTCAAAACAGAGTCAACATCCAGGACACCTTTGCCAAAAACGACATCGGTGTTTTTTTTGTTATCATGATCCTTCAGATGCATTCCAAAGTTTCTCTTTCCCATGGTTCGAACTTCGGTTGCCGGGTCAAGATTTTTACCCAACTGGGCTGATCGTATAAGGTGACCGGTATCCAAGCACGCCCCAATCAATGGGTGATGATCCTTTACCCCAGCCATTATCAGTTCCGCGCTATACCAGCGGTGAAGTTGCCCCTTCCCAGCGGGACCATGCGGGTGGATGGCAACTGCGATCTTGTATTCAGCACAAAGCTTGTCGAGGCTGTCGAAGCTATCAGGATCAGGGTCCGCACTAAACGCGGTGAGTCCTACAGCTTTACCAAAATCAAACATCTTCTTGTTGGCATCATGGTCTTTGGTGAATTTTTGAACTCCAAAGGCAACAGGCTTCACACCATATTCATTGCAAAGTTTGAGTATCGCCTTGAGTTGCTCGGGGTTGCTGTTTGCAGGAATGTGCTTTTGGTAAAATTCGGCCTGCGTGACACCAAGTTCCTTTAATTTTTTTAATGCAGCCTCCAGGTCAAAATTCCGGTAGGTATAGGTCTGGACACCAAGCACAATCTCAGGTGCCGCCTGCTTTTTGCCTAGAAAATCCTGCGCGTTTATTAATGATGATCCCGAACTTGCACCAATCAGCGCCAAGGAGGCCTGTTTTACAAAATGCCTTCGAGTATTTCCTGTAAAAATTGAATTCATGGCTGCTCCTTTAACTATATAAAGACAAACTCCTGACATATGTTAACCATAGTCAGGAGTTCTTGGCCACGAAATTATTTTCAAGATAAAACAAGAAAGCTGAGGATTTTATTTTTTATCCGGGACCTTGATAAACATCTGGTCGATCACCTGGTCGGAAATCTTAACCTCACCTTCCTGGGTATCAATGACCAATGCGGTGTTTGACGGGGTCACCCATATCAAATAATTCCCAAGAGTGAAGATTTTCATGAGTTGTGGTTGTTTTTCCAACAACCTAAAATACGCATCGCTCTGGGCCTGGACAACAATCGTGGGCATGGCTTTCTGAAAACCCTCATCAATCCAGACCCCGCCAACTTCTATCATACTTCGTCCAAACACTTGCCTGATCGCAGTATTAGGGAGAGTGACCTGATCCCTGAAACTTTGGTTTTGAACTGAAAGATCAACACCTAGTTTGCCCCCCTGAACCGCATTTTGGTCGTTTCTTCTCAAAGCATCCTTTGCGCGGTCAAGCGCGCCCTTGGCCTCCATTGCTTTCTTATACTGTTCAGCGCCTAGGTTGCCGGGAGAACCTGCAAATGCCGATGCTTTCTCAGCGGCAAGCGCCCTACCCTCGGCTAACTGCCCTGGCCTATCCTGATTTTCCCTGGCAAACTCCAACACTTTTCGAGTTTCGTTCCCGCCAGCAGAGGGAGCCAAACCAAAAGGCAAAGCAGGAACTCTTGGCATTGGGAAGCCGGGAGCCGGACGAGGGATGGGATAGACTATCTGGTCAGGAACAACCAGATAGCTTGTGTAAGGGGTTGTGATTCCATATTTTTTCGCAAGTCTAGTCACCTCTTCCACCAGTTCCGATTTTTCACCATTGACCCTGATTTGGTCAAGAAGGAAGCCAACTTTTCTTCGAGCCCATAATTGCTCAACAAAAACTTTTGAATCCGATGTTTTTTCAGGAAAATGATACTCATATACAATTTCCTTCTTTTCATCACCAAAATCACCCTTGAGCTTTATTGCGGAAGCACCCTGCCCCTTATACTTCCCAAACACCATCACTTGACTACCCTCAAAAACATCCGGCAAACTTGGGGGGTATGTCTCCAGGACTTGCAAGTTTGGTGGAAAAATCAGACTTGGATTCACAAGCACAGGATTACTTATCTTCGAGACCATGGCGCTGGATTTAACCTCAATGTCCTCAGAGGGTCGCACATAAGTTGCAACCGCCCTGGTTTTTTCAGCAAGCAGGTCCAACATGGTCGCGTTCACATCGTCACCAACGCCAAAAGTAAAAATCCTTACATTAGGCTTAGTTTTAGAAATAACTTCGCGAACTATCTTTTCGTGATTGGTCTCACCAATTGTGGGCATCCCATCTGTGAAAAAAACAATCACAAATGGCCGTGCGGAATCATTGCCTCGAACATTCAGCGCTGCAATCAAGGCATCCCTGATAGCTGTGCCGCCGGTTGACTCAAGTGAATCAATCCATTTTTTGCCATTATTTTTAAGCTCATTATTTGCCTCAACAAACTCTTCCCGGAACAAACTTACGGTCGTCGCGAAATTAAGCATTGAAAATCGATCTTTTTCCCCAAGGCTTTCAATGCAATACTTCAAGGCTTTTTTTGCCTGGTCCATTTTTGGCCCGCGCATGCTACCTGAGGTATCCATCACAAAAACAAAGTCACGAGAAATCAGTTTCCCCTTGGCTGACTTCAATGACGGATTGATCATCAGTGAAAAATAGCCATCCTCGCCGGCTATGGGACGATGCGTTAACACACTCATTCCGATTGCTTTTTCAGTGAATGAATAAAAAAGTTGAAAATCCCTGTCTCCGGAAAACATAGGTTTAACAAGGCTTATCGAAATTTCCTTGTCAGATTTTCTTTGTACATTCAATTCGTGAGTGGGACTGTAGGTGTTCGCGATACCATGCTGGGATTTAATGGTTCCCGACAAGGAGAAATCCTGTGTTGATTGATATAGGCGGGTTTCCCCTTTCAAGGGAAAGACAAACTCCATCAAGTCGCCCTCCTTGGGCACAATTGAAGTGTATGCAATAGAAACACGCTGATTGCCCCTGGGAGGAACAGGAAACACCCGCAATCGAATAAGGCTGTTTTCCATGTACTCCAACAAGCCAGGGTCTTGAATCCTTCGCACTATCCCCGTGTAAATTTCCCGCGCCTTGGCAGCCTCCAACAACTCACCTTTGGTTTCTTTCCCATCAACCCACATGGTGAATTTGTTGACAGAAGCCCCTTTTGGAACTGAAAAAATATAAGTGGCCTCCAACGGGCGGTCGCTATGATTGTAAAAAACCTGCTCCACCATTGTTTCAGCAATTTGATCTTCAATTTTGAAATCAACAATCTGTTTGACAAGAACAAGCGGGGGGATTTTTTTATCCTCTGGAATCAAAATACCCCTTGCAAATAAGATCGTTGGATTAAAAACAAGAATCATAACCAATAAGGTTGGAAATTTAAGGTTCATATGGCCTCCTGACATTAACATGACTTGCTATTTCATTTACAAGACGAAAAAGCGTTACTAAAAGATTGGAAAATCACAATTTTAATTAATTAAGCCACCTCGACAACAAATGGAAGGATGGGCAATATAGCCAAACCTTTAGTAATGCATTATCGATATTGTGAAATTTAGCACCAGGCCCTCGTCCTAATGATTAAGGTATTCAGCAGATTAAAGCGATTTAATAGGAGGTATTTTGACAAGAGGTCATATGAATATGCTTAGCCGTAGATATTTTCTCTCCCTTGGGCTAACCACATTATGTTCTCAGTTTTCTTTTGGCTCCGTAGTTAAAAAGAAACTACTGATTTTAATTGAAGGTGCGGGTGATTTCCAAGCGGTTTCAAAGGTGCTGGAAAAATCACTGCACCTGTTGCCTCCCAACATGGAATTACAACGATTTAATTGGTCTCATGGTTATCTTCGAATTGTCGCAGACCAGACAGATTTATCACACATTTCTGAAAATGGTGAAAAACTCGCAAGCTCAATCAGATTAATCCAGAAAAGAAATCCTGATATTGAAATAAACATTATTGCACATAGTGCGGGTACATCCGTCGCCCTTGCGGCAACTTCATTACTAAACGAAAACAGCATCGAACGACTTATTCTTCTGGCGCCTTCAGTTTCAAAAGATTATCCAATCATTCCGTCAATCATCGCTGTTAAGGATGGAGTACATGTTTTTTACAGCCATGAGGACACTTTTATTCTCGGGCCAATTTTAAAATTTACGAAAACTGCCGATCTTAGAAAATGTAAAAATGCGGCAGGCAGATACGGTTTTACGCCTGCAACAAGAAACCGCGAAGAAGAATTGTTGGTGGGAACAAAACTAAAGCAATATGCCTGGAAACCTGAGGACGCAGCAATCGGGAATAATGGTGGGCACTATGGCGCATATGGCCAGCCATACATGGATAAAAGAGTAATTCCCCTGCTCTTCAACACACCGCAAACATCAGTGACTAGTATCATTCCCTAATTTTCAGATCTTAAAACCAAAAGCACTTTAATTCCAGCACTGTTCGCGGGTTTGAAAGTGTCCATGTATTGCTTTAGCTCCGGATTGTTGGCAAGACTCTGATTTGGGGTAAAAGATAAGGCAAATACCGGACCTTTGTTCTTTTGAGAATTTTGTGAACTAATCCTAGAGGAATCAGGGACTTCAGGAGATTTATTAATGGGCCCATTTGAATTGGAATTACCCTGGTCCATCGGTTCAAAACCAAGGACTGATTTGATGGTTTTTCTATCACTGGGGGACAATTTCGAAACCACCATGGCATCCCAGAACAAAGTAGGGATCTTTGGGGCATCCTTAGTCGCTGTGCTTTTTTCCTTTTCCTGACTTATTAGTTGCGCAATCTCGTTAATGCTAGGATTTTCAAGATATATCATGTAATTGACTGCAGACTTATCATTCTTATTTTTCAATCTCATTAATGTGGTGACATCAGAATAAACAAAATATCCCATCTTGTTCAAATTGAATTTTAACTGGGTAAATGCAGCAAGATTATCTTTGCATGAAAGTTCAATTTTTATTCGGGCATCCTGACCAATAACCCGGGAAAGCAACCTGCCATTCAATTCGCCATCAATATCTTTTTTACGCAACATCCATGGCAGTGTCGGATCCACCTTGATCAATTTGATAGTGTCATTGGCGGGAGCTGCGAGTAAATCTTTCCCATTATTACCCCCGGCCAATTCATTTATCTTAACGGCTGGAATATTTCTTGATTCAGAAGAATTTGAGTCTTTACCGCTTGAATCAGGAGGTATGGGAAGGATATTTGCCTTCTCATTCAAAGCCAAGCGGTTTGAACTTCCAGAATCATTATTTGAGCCTGGGATTTCAAAAAATTTCCCCTCTGCGCCCCCCGCATCCTTGGCATCTGCAACAGAATCAACGGATCCGGATTTTTCGATCTGACGCATTCCAAGAAAAACATATATGGAGTAGAAGGAAATAAATGTCGTGAATGCCAATATTGAGGTAACCACCATCAATGAAAGCCAGGGCTTCAGTGTCAAACCATCATTGGTATTAAATCGAGCCACTCTTGAGACAGGCCTTTCCTTGATTTTAGAAAGTATTTTTTGAGTCAACTCAAAGCTACATTCCATTGGGACCTGATTGCGAATCATCAAGGCATCTTGCTTTAACAATGCGAGTAACCTCCGAGCTTCAGGTGATTGCGTTAACAGTTCGTTCAATTCACCGATCATGCTTGGATGAATTTCGCCATCAACAAATGAAGTCAACAACTTCAGCTCATGTTTTTTCATAAGTCATCTCTTTCATTGCCCAGTTTTTCCAAAATCGCCCTTAACTCAAGTCTGGCCCTGTGCAGTCGACTTCTAACAGTCCCAACCGGCACTCCCAACGAAGCTGCGATTTCTTCATAGGAAAAACCTTCAATCTCTTTTAGTACCAACCCAGCCCTATGATCCAAGGATAACAACCCAAGGGCTTTATCCATCAATGACCTACCCTCTTCCTCCTCGATGTGCTTCATCGGACCAGCATCATCGGAAGGTAAACAAATTTCTCCCTGGCTATCAGTCTGACTGTTCAATGAAAGCGCTGGCTTTCGTTTTCGTCTTTGACTTATTGCAAGATTGTAAGTAATTCGAAATAACCAAGTATAAAACTTGGAGTTCCCCCTAAAGTTTGACAAACCTTTGTAAGCCTGCGAGAAGGTTTCCTGAGAAACATCCTCTGCATCTTCAACACAATTCAACAACCTATACGCCAGATTATAAACCCTTGTATTATAACGCCTTACAATGACATCAAAAGCCGAAATATTCCCTTCCAGCACAAGCCGAATCAGAGTTTTATCATCTAAGGAATTCACATTAACCCTAAAAAATTAGACGCAATTCACTGTAAAAAGTTCCCTACGGCCACTTTTCGGCTTATATATTTTAGATTACTTAAATATTTAATGGCACAATTTTCAATTTTAACCTGTTTAAAATATAAACTGAATGATTCCTTATAACATTAATCTAAATGTTATTTGGGATTGGAAAACACCCCGAACTTTTCTCTTATAATCAATTCTACCTATGCTGATTCAAGCAAACTAGGATAAAAGGCCAAGGATTAGCCGTATTATGAAAGCTGAAGATTCGCAATCAATTGTGGTCCGTGGGGCGAGGGAGCACAATCTTCGTGACTTAAACCTGATTCTTCCCAGAAACCAGCTAATTGTATTCACTGGTGTCAGCGGGTCAGGCAAAAGTTCTCTTGCGTTTGATACTCTCTATGCTGAAGGCCAAAGGCGTTATGTTGAATCTTTATCCAGCTATGCAAGACAATTTCTAGGGCAACTCCAAAAACCTGATGTGGATTTTCTCTCCGGTCTATCTCCCACCATCAGTATTCAACAAAAGTCTGCTGGCCGAAACCCAAGGAGTACCGTTGGCACAATAACCGAAATCCATGACTATTTGCGCGTTCTTTTTGCAAGGATAGGACTTGGGCACTGCCCAGACTGCGGCAAACCAATAACCGCCCAGTCCCGGGAACAGATTGTCTCGCAAATTCTTGCACTACCCAAAGACACAAAATTCCTCGTTCTTGCACCATTAATAAGAGGCCAAAAAGGCGAATACAAGGATCTTTTTGAGGATCTTCAAAGAAAAGGATTTGTCCGCGCTAGGGCCGACAAAAAAGTCTTCCGCCTGGGGGAAGACATCAAACTGGATCGGAAAATCAAACATGACATAGAAGTGGTTATTGACAGGCTAAAAATTGGCGACGACATGCGTTCCCGACTGGCCGAGGCAGTGGAACAAGCACTTCTTCAATCCAAAGGTTCCTTGATAATAGCAATTGAAAAAAATGAGGGCGACTATGAGGACATTTTGCTTTCCTCCCATTACGCATGTTTGAGCTGCAATAAAAGCGTTGAACCACCAACTCCACAACTTTTCAGCTTTAACAGTCCGCATGGCATGTGCATGCAATGTGATGGATTGGGTATTTCATATAGTTTTGACCCGGAATTACTTATTCCCGATTCTTCTTTGAGCTTTTATGATGGTGCAGTTGCTATTCTCGGGAAAATCCCCTCAATGGGACGGTGGCGAAAACACATTTACGCTGGGATCACCAACACCCTTGGAATCAATGCAAAAACTCCCTGGAAAAACCTACCAAAACAGCACCAGGATTGGCTGCTTTTTGGTAGCGGAGAAAAACACATCGTCTACGAATGGAAGATGCGGGGTGGCGGAGTATGGAAGCATGGGGGAGTTTGGGAGGGGATAGTGCCCCAATTACAGGCAAGTTTTAAAAAAACCGCTGCTGGCCCAAGGAAATACCAACTCGAAAAATACATGCGTGTGATGAAATGTTCATCATGCAAGGGGCAGAGATTAAATCCGCAGGCACGCTCTGTGAAAATCGCGGGAAAAACCCTCGTGGACCTTTGCTCCCTTCCAGTATCGGACCTTGCGGAATGGCTCGCACCTGTTAACGGCCCCCTCGCCAAACAAATCTCTCCCATACAAGCATTGATCGCTGATGAGGTGCTTAAGGAACTCCGCGGAAGAGTTGGCTTCCTTCTAAATCTCGGCCTTCACTACCTGTCTTTGGAAAGATCCGCTCCGACGCTTTCAGGTGGAGAGGCACAACGCATCAGACTTGCCGGACAAATTGGGTGCGGCCTCGTGGGTGTGCTTTACATCCTTGACGAACCCAGCATAGGCCTTCATCCCAGAGATAATGAAAGGCTCATAGAAAGCCTGAAAAGGCTCCGTGACTTTGGAAACACAGTGATCGTGGTGGAACACGATGAGGACACCATGCGCGCAGCCGATTTCATAGTAGACTTCGGCCCGGGTCCCGGGGTTCGTGGGGGCGAAATTGTCGCATCTGGGACTTACGAGGAAATCATCGGCAACAAGAACAGCCTGACCGGAAAATATTTATCTGGTGTTATCACTATTAATGGACCACCAAAAAGAAGAACAGGAAATTCGCTGTTTATCAATGTCACCGGAGCCAGGCATCACAACCTAAAAAACATTAACGCGGAGTTTCCACTTGGAAAATTCATCTGCGTGACAGGAGCAAGTGGTTCCGGAAAAAGCTCGCTTGTAAATGACATTCTCAAACGGGGACTTTCAACTCTCCTTAACAAGGGGCGCGGGGCGGATACCGAAGAAGATTCTCAGGACGAAGCTGATGAGGTCACCCATGCTTCAAAAATGCCTCCCGGCGAACATGACTCCATCAAGGGCCACCAGCATATTGACAAAATCATCAATATAGACCAAACCGCAATTGGAAGAACTCCAAGGTCAAACCCAGCCACATACATAAAGGTATTTGACGAAATAAGGTCATTGTTTGCCGAGTTACCCGAAGCCAAAGTTCGGGGATATCAAAAAGGCAGATTCAGTTTTAATCGACCGGGCGGCAGGTGTGAAGCATGCGAGGGAAATGGCAGCACACGGCTTGAAATGGATTTCCTTGCTGATGTATGGGTCACCTGCCCCGTTTGTGAGGGGCGAAGGTTCAACCGGGAGACATTGCAGGTGCGCTTCAAGGAAAAAAACATCCAGGAAGTGCTTGAAATGGACATTCAACAGGCAGTTGAACATTTCCAGAATATTCCAAAAATTCACTCCATGATCAAAACCCTTCACGATGTGGGGCTTGATTACATGAAGCTTGGACAACCAGCCCCCACTTTATCGGGTGGTGAAGCCCAAAGGATCAAACTTGCCAAGGAACTATGCAAAAGATCCACTGGCAAAACTTTATATCTACTTGATGAGCCAACCACAGGCCTGCATTTCGAGGATATTCGAAAACTTCTGCAGGTGCTTCACGGATTCGTGGATTCTGGAAATACAGTACTTGTGATTGAGCATAATCTTGATGTGATCAAAACGGCCGACTGGATAATCGACCTTGGGCCGGATGGTGGCAAAGGTGGCGGAGAGATAATTTTTGCCGGCACCCCTGAAGACCTTCAGTCCTGCAAAAAATCCCACACCGGAAAGGCCCTGCGTGAACATCTTCAACCCAAACCAGTTGAAACAAAAACCCAAAAGTCGGTTTCCAACAAAAAAGGTGCGCTTAAGCCATTGAAGTTCATCGAGGTTGCAGGGGCGCAGCAACACAATCTTAAAAATATCAGCGCATCGATCCCAAGAGACAAGATGACAGTTTGCTCCGGCCCCAGTGGTTCAGGAAAAAGCTCGCTTGCGATGGATACAATTTATGCTGAGGGCCAGCGAAGGTATATTGAATCCCTTTCCGCGTATGCAAGGCAATTTCTGGGACAGATGCAAAAACCAAGGGTGGAGCATGTCACCGGATTATCCCCCGCAATCGCCATCGAACAGAAAAACAACAGCAAAAGCCCCCGTTCTACCATCGGCACGATAACGGAAATCCATGATTACCTGAGGATTCTTTTTTGCAGGCTGGGAGAACCTTTCTGTCCCAAGTGCAGGATTCCGGTAGGCACGCAAACCTCGGACGAAATCATCTCCAAAATTGAATCCATGGAGGAAGGCTCAAAGATCTACCTCATGGCCCCAATTGAAAGAAAGGGACAGGATTCATTTGATTCCATTTTCAATGAAATCCGTGGAGCTGGTTATCTGAGAGTACGAATCGACGGCAAACTTCACACTTTTGAAAACATTCCAGAAATTGACCACCGTAGAAAACATAATGTTGAGGTCGTCGTTGACAGACTTGTCATCAAACCGGGAATGCGAACCCGAATTTGCGATGCTGTGGAATCCGGCTTGGATCTGGGCAAAGGCATGCTCCATGTCGCACATGTTGACGATCAATTTCCTGAGGAAAACTGGAAGGTCGACAAATATAGCCAGCATTTTTCCTGCAACAAATGCAATCGTGGCTTTGAACCGTTAAATCCCCATCACTTCTCGTTCAATAGTCCGTTGGGATGGTGCCCATCCTGCGAGGGGCTGGGAAAACAACAAGGGGCCAACCCTGCCCTGTTGGTCCGGGATCCTTCCTTAAGCCTCAGGAAGGGTGCGCTCTCAGCATGGCCCGACCTAGAAAAAAACACTGATTTTCTTCCATTCGCATCGGCAATCGCACTTGCAGGCGGTTTCAATCTCGACACCAAATTGGATCAATTTTCCGCAAACCAGCAACGGGTTTTGTTCCATGGCACGGATGAAGAATGGCTTGAAGCCGAGATTTCAAATGGCCCGGGAGCAAAATCAAAGGTGCTTTTCCAATACAAGGGAATCTTCCCTGCTCTCGAGGAAGCTTCTAGGGTAAGTTCCTTTTACAGGGCTAAGCTTGATAGCCTTGTAAGCGATGTGGCCTGTGGCACCTGCAGGGGATCCAGGCTTCGGGATGATGCTTCCGCTTGCAAACTTCACTTTGGCAAAGGCCTCCCATCGTTGACAATCGGAGAACTGGAGGCATTGCCTTTGAAGGAATCCTTGCATTATTTCAAAGGGCTCTCCCTTTCCACCGCACAGAAAAAAATTGCCGGGGAACTAATCAGGGAGATTGTTGGAAGATTGCAGTTACTGGTTGATGTTGGATTGGACTATGTCACCTTGGATCGTTCAGGGCCCACCCTTTCGGGTGGTGAATCCCAAAGAATCCGACTTGCAAGCCAGGTGGGAAGCGGTCTCACAGGGGTACTGTATGTTCTTGATGAACCTACAATTGGATTACACCCCAGGGATAACCAAAGACTTTTAAAGGCATTGCAGAAACTTCGTGATCTAGGAAACACCCTGATCATGGTGGAGCACGACAGAGAGGTTATATCTTCCGCTGATCACCTTATCGATTTCGGCCCAGGTGCCGGAACCTTGGGAGGCACAATAACCGCAAGTGGAAGTCCCGCGAAAGTGCTTAAATCAGATTCTTCGCTTACTGGCAACTACCTTTCAGGAAAAAAATCCATCCCTGTTCCAGCCAATAGGAGACTTTTAAGGAATACTTCAGGCTATTTCAACCCATCGGCAAAACTATGCATTCGGGGTGCAAGACAAAACAATTTGAAAAACATAGATGTCTGGATCCCACTCGGTGCATTAATTTCCGTAACGGGAGTCAGTGGTTCAGGAAAAAGCTCACTCATCAATGAGGTTTTATACCAGACACTCGCCCGAAAATTGCACCGTGCTCGAATGCCAGCAACCGCGCATGATGAAATTTTAGGTCTGGAGAATGTTGACAAGGTAATCAATGTAGACCAGGATCCATTGGGAAATTCACCCCAGTCCAATCCAGCTACATATACTGGAGTTTTTGATCATCTTCGTGAATTATTCAGTAAACTTCCGGAATCAAAGGTAAGAGGCTACCAACCTAGAAGATTTAGTTTCAACAAACTAGGCGGCAGATGTGATGCTTGCGAAGGCAATGGCCAAAAATGCATTGAAATGCATTTCCTGCCGGATGTATGGCTTGAGTGTGATACCTGCAAGGGCAAGCGTTACAATCCAGAGACCTTGGCCGTTTTGTATAAGGGAAAATCCATCGCAGATGTTTTGCAAATGCGCATCAGCGATGCCCTGGCCTTGTTTGAAAACCAACCTAAAATCAGGCAGATATTACAAACGCTTGAGGATGTTGGACTGGGTTATATGGCTCTCGGCCAATCCGCCCCGACTTTATCCGGGGGTGAAGCACAGCGTGTGAAACTTGCAGCAGAACTTGCAAGGCCCAACACGGGTAAAACCATTTACATACTTGATGAACCAACCACGGGACTTCATTTCGATGATGTCAGGAAACTCCTTGAAGTATTGCACCGGTTGGTTGACTTGGGCAACACAGTGGTATTGGTTGAACACAATCTTGACGTGATCAAAAATTCCGACTGGATCATAGATCTTGGACCGGAAGCTGGACCGGAGGGTGGTATTGTCGTGGCTCAGGGCCCGCCAGAATCAATTGTGGATGCAAAGTGGGAAAAGCTCGAGCCTTCTGACACCCCATCAAATACCACAGGTTTATCCCACACAGCCAAAGCTTTGCTTCCAGTATTGAAGGCTGGCCCCGTAGCCATGCGTCCAGTTTATAACCTTATCAAGGCTCTTTCTGAAAAAGAAAAATCCATCAACATCAAAGACCTGGGTGATGAAGTCAAAATGCCTTGGGAATCAGATGGAAAAGCATGGCACACCATAAACCGAATAACTTTGGATGGCAAACCCTGCAGGTGGGATGGCCAGGCGCTTGAGTTTCTTGAAAAGATGGTCCAGGCTAAAAAACAATTCGCACCCACAAATTGGAATGAACGAAATGTGGTTGAATTGACTTCCCAGGGAAAACCTGCCTCTTGGTTTTGCCACGCGCTCACCGGGCATGAATGGTTGCTACGCCTTGTTTTCCGAGTGCCAAAAAACACATTCAAAGAGGAAGAACTAGATTCAAGCCTGGGAATCCCAACATTAAACAACACCTCCGGACTTGAAATTTATGGAAATGAACCACGAGTCAGGGTGGGGAATCTGAAAAAATCGCCCTGGCAGCAAGTCACCATTCTTGTGCATCGTCTTTCAGAAATTAAAACTGACGCTTTCAAGGAATTTATTGACTCAGCGTGTGATTCTTACCTGAGCCATAACCAGCGATTGTCCATGAAACCGGAAGACCTAATGCCATGGAAACTTCATGGAAAAAAATGGCATCTTGGAGAAAAAGGTTTTCCAATCGGAAAGAAATTATTCTGGGATAGGGGAATCTTGGAGGACGTTCTTGATTGCGCGGGCAAAGCAGGAAAAAACCTTGAAACCCATTGGGATAGCAGGGATTGCGTGACATTCAGGGTCAAGGGAATCACCCACAGTTGGATGATGGTAAAAACAAAAGGTAATGAATCTTTAGAGGTCAGGTTATCGGGTCCCGCTGGAAAGGTTAATCTTGCTGGAGCCTCCGGAATTGGCTTTGAACAGGAAAAAATTGAGCATCGCAACGAAATGGACGTCATTATTTTAAGATTTAGAAAACCAGAAGATTTTTCGATCCCGAGGCTCTCAGAATTCCTCAAGGAGCACTTGGGACATTTTATCAATGTGAAATCTTAGGGTTAAAACATGACTCTTGGCTCGATTATTCCTAGACTTTTATTATTGATTATTCCCCAATGGGCCTGAAAATGATCAGACTTTATACTGTTTTGGTGATGTTATCACTCTCAACCTTATCATTTGCACACTTCCATATTTTAATTCCGGACAAAGCATCCCTGCAAAAAGGTGACAACGTCGTTTTTGATTTCAAGTTTGGGCACCCATTCGAATGCGAATTACAAGACACCCTTAAACCCGAGAAAGTAATCCTTCAATCACCAAAAGGATCAACAGCAGATATCACCAATAGTTTTAAACCTTTGAAGGACAAGTCCGGCAAAAAAGAAACAACCTTCTTCAGGGGTGAATTTAAAACTGAGTCCCGGGGAGATCATGTGATCGTCGTAAAATCACAACCTGTATGGATGGAATCTGAAAAGGAATTCATCCAAGACACGATCAAGGTTGTGGTGCATGTCCAAACCCAGAACAATTGGGATGCCGGACCAATCACGGAATTTGAACTTATGCCCATAACTAGACCTTATGGCATTTTGCCGGGAATGATCGCCCGATTTCAGATCAATGAACAGGCACGAAAGAAACTTTCGCCACCAAAAGGCTGGATGTTTGAAATCGAAAAATGGAATCCAATTCCCCCCAAGAACCTTCCTCCCGATGAACTTATAACTTTCACATCAAAAGCTGATGATTCTGGAATAGTATCATTCTCAGCGCCAAGTTCAGGATGGTGGAGCATCACGACAGAAGCGAGGGAATCAGTGACAATGAAAAATAATGAGACCAGAACCTTAAGACAGCGAACCACCTTCTGGTATTTTGTTGATACTCCGCAAACCCCATGACCTCAACAAATGGATTTTATTGAGCCTATATTTGCAGTACATCTCCCCGATGGCTTGATCCTGGGAACAGGAATAATCATGGGTTGGGGAATCGCGTTTCTGCTGATATTCCTCGGAGGCAGAAAACTTCCAGACAACGACATCCCAAAAATCTCATTTTTGACGGCGGTTTTTTTTCTAACCAGTCTTTTACCGATCCAGATTCCTGGCGGCCCAAAAACACATCTTCTTTTAAATGGACTTATCGGGGTGCTTCTTGGCCAACATGCCGTCCTCGCCATCGCTCCAGCCTTGCTTTTGCAATCCCTTCTATTTGCCCATGGCGGATTCCTATCGCTGGGTCTAAACATTTGCGTAATGACTATCCCAGCCTTATTAATAAACATTTTGACCAAAACCATTCAAAAACCTCTTTTATCGGGTAAACCAGCAGTCCAGTTCCTCATCATATTTTTCATCACAAATGCCTGCCTATTTTCAATCACTTCGGGAATAATGATGCTAGTATGGCAGTTTAATTTTCTCGAAAAATCACAAATCCCTGATCAATTAATTATTTTTGCGTCATCACCCAAAACGATTCTCGGTTTCATGGTGTCTTCCATGATCATTTCCTGGGGGTTCATGAAATCAAAAAAAGGAATACTGTTCGCTCTTGGTTTTTTCATCGGAATATCGGGAGTGATCTTAACCATATTTTTACATTCAGCAATCATGTTGATATCGGGCGTCCCAAATTTGGAACCAATCATTTTCATCACATGCATTCTTCACATCCCACTTGGAATAATTGAAGGGTTGACCGTGGGAACAATGATCAGTTTTCTTGCAAAAGTTAAACCAGAAATGCTCGAAACCATTGGGTATGCGCCAACAAACAAGGCTTAATGCGAAATCACCCAAATCAAGCAAACTTTAAACCGTGGGTGCCGGCGATATGATCAATTTGTTTTCTCAGGGGGAAAAATTTCATCCATTGGGATTTCCCATTCCCCAAGTCCCACATTAACTTTGGCTTGCCAACGCTTCTGGTCAACCCGGACAACTTTCCCATCCTTGTCAAATCTTTGAACAAGAACCACATCGCCAGCCTTCAAATTCATGCGAAAATCATGCAACGCCTGTATTTTCTCATTCTCTCTCCTGCGTGCGATATCCTGCTGCCTGGCCAACATTTCCTTCTGTCGGGCTTCTAATTCCGCCTCCAAAATGAGATTCCGCTCCTTGGTTATTTCTTCTTTTTCCCTCTGCAACTTTGACAATCTTTTTCCCTTGCGCTTCTTTTTCAAATGGCGATGCGCTTTCTTCAAAAGATCGATGGGAAACTCAAGCCGCCTTGCAATCCTTAATGCATTACTTTTCCCGAACCTTCCCGTTAGAAGCCTGTAGGTTGGACGCAATGTTTCCAAATCAAATTCAACAGCTGCGTTTTGGGCAAAATCATGATCCAAGGCATAGGTTTTTAAATCTCCCAGATGGGTCGTCACCATCCCAAGGCATTTGTTATCCCCTAGCCCGTCAAGAATTGCACGACCTAAAGCAGCCCCCTCAACAGGGTCCGTACCCGCACCCATTTCATCCAATAGAACAAGACTTTTGGAACCAACACGCTTGAATATCTCGGATATTCTTGAAATATGAGAACTAAATGTGCTCAATGACTGTTCAATGCTTTGTTCATCACCTATATCCGCGTAAATATCATCCAATTTTGGAATAACACAACCAGCGGAAGCTGGAACATGCATTCCCGACAAAGCCATTACTGTCAATAAGCCAACAGTCTTGAGGGAGATTGTTTTTCCCCCAGTATTTGGCCCTGTTATCACAAGCAACCGATAATCGCCACCAAGGGTCACATCAATCGGAACTATCATTCTTCTTTCTTTATCCCCATCATTCTGAAAATTTTGTTTTTTCAACAAATCCTCAACCAGGGGATGTCTTGCTTGCTTGAGCAAAAGCAAAGTGCCCTTTTCCACAATCGGAGGAACCATGTTGAAATCAATACTGAATTTGGCCTTTCCATAGATCAAATCCAGATGGGCCAATATCTCAACAGAAAAAGTGATGGGAGTCGCGATTTTCCCAACTTCCGAGCTGAGTCTTCTTAGGATTTTACCAATCTCTCTCAATTCCTCCGCCTTCAAAACAGAACGATCAGAACTAAGTTTTGCAATTCGCGCGGGCTCAATAAAAAGCGTATCCCCAGTACTACTTGTACGATGGACCACGCCTTGGATTTTTTGCCTGTGATTCGCAGGTATCGGTAACACACAATGATCACCACTGAATGTCGCGTTGGGATAACGAAGAATCTTTTTAATTTCCGGATCAGAAATGATTTTTCTTATTTGAACCTGAATAGCTTCCTCGATCACGGATATTTTTGATCGGATTGCCGCAAGTTCAGTGCTAGCCATGTCAAGAACCTGCCCCCTTGGATCAATGCACCCCTGTATCATTTTGGCGGTAAGGCTGAAATCCTCAACTGGTGCAAGCAGGTCTGAGAGAGTCATCAGGGATTCATGCAGCTTCATCCTGTAGCGATAAATATGACCGGAACAAACCAAGGTATCTGAAATCTGTAGCAGTTGTTCCGCGGTAAGCTGGGACCCAATCGAGGCACGCCTTACCAAAACCCTTATGTCGGATAGGCCTGCAAAGGGTGGGGACTGGCCAAGGGAAAGCCCCATGACCATTTCTGTCACGAGTAGTATCTCTTCTCTAAGAACTTCTAAGCTATCGATCCTGTCGAGCTGATGGGCCCGCTCTTTGCCAAGTGATGTAAAACAATAGGAAGCGGTCATCTCCCTTATTTTGGTAAATTGCAAAAGTTCCAAGGTATGCGGGTCGAAGGCCACAGAAACCATCCTATCAATGCCATGTATATAATAATTCGGACATATCATGAATTTACAGAAATCACCCCACAAATATAAGGCTTATTTCACTATAAAAGAAATATGTATTCACAAGACATTATCATAGTTGGGGCGGGTGTAATCGGGTTAAGCACCGCATACACTCTTGCCAAAAGCAAAATAAGGGTAAGCCTGGTTGATCAATATTTACCTTTTCGAAAGGCATCCTGGGCTGGTGCCGGGATTATTCCTCCCGGAAATCCCTGCCATGCGAAAAATCCCGTCGATTGGCTAAGGGCCAAAAGTGCCCAACTTTTCCCAGAGTTATCTTCAGAATTATTGCAATTAACCGGGATAAATAATGGTTACACCGTTTGTGGTGGACTGGAACTAACCCAAGAATTTGATGAGATGAGTGAACAGGGATTCCAACAAGAAAATATTAATTTTAAAAGGGTCGATGCGCCCGAACTTCACAGTTCATTTCCGCATATCAGTAAAAAATTCGAAAAAGCCATCCACTTTCAAGATATGGCACAAATCAGAAACCCAAGGCATTTAAAAGCACTTACAAAGGCCTGCATATCACTTGGAGTCAAAATATACAATGACTGCAAAATCACCGGGCTGCTTAGAAAAGGAGAAAAAATCATTGGGTTGGATTCCGAATCAGGAGTGTTTACCGCGGATCAATTCATTATCACCACCGGATGCTGGTCTGGAATTTTTTTGAAACAAGAACAAATTGATGTAAATATTTTCCCAATCAAAGGTCAAATGCTTCTTTTGCAATCCTCTTTGAAACTCAAGGAAATCATTCTCAATGGAAAAATGTATATTGTGCCCAGAAGAGACGACTTGGTCCTGGTGGGATCAACCGAGGAGGATGTCGGATTCAACCCAAGCACTTCATCCGATGCACGGGACCTTTTGTTTAAAACAGCATGTGATATCATCCCCGATATCGAAAAAGCCAAGATAATTGATCAATGGTCTGGATTACGACCCGCATCCAGTAATGGCCGGCCATTAATAGGAAAATCCCCATTCTCAGAAAACTTATATTTTGCGACCGGACATTTTCGACAAGGCCTTCAAACCTCCCCCGCCACAGCAATGGTAATAAAATCATTGTTATTGGGAGAAAAAACAGAATTCAACCCGGGCTATTTTATGCATACCACCCACCAAGACACCAAGTCACTTTTCCAATCATGACAGAAAACCAGTACCCCCCTGCCCTAATCAATTCAAGCACCACTCTAGAAGAGGGCATAAGAACCGTATTGAATTTGAGAATTGAACAACTTGCAGTGCTTTTGGACAAAAAAAACTGGATCGACGGAGTATCTGCGAAACTAGTACACAAAACAAGGGTTGCCTGCAGAAGACTAATTGTAGCAGCAAGACTTTTCAAAAGAGTGTCATCAAAAAGATTGTTTAATAAGGTTCAATCAAGGGCGGAAGGAGTGCTGGAAAATCTAGGCACTTTACGAAACTGGGACTCCTATGCCAATGCGTTGGAAAATCACAGGGGAATTTCAAACCCGGCTCAAAAGACATTTTTTTTAGATGGTATAGCTTGGGCAAACCGCCAACGATTTGAAAAAATCGCCATGAAGTTTTTCAAGGCAAAGGCTGACAAATTAACCTCCTTTCTCTTAAAGGCAAAACTGAAGATTCACCAATTTAAAAATAACACGACCTCACCAAGTTTTCTCGAATGGTCAAGGCTTGGTATTATGACCAATTATGACGATATCAATGCAGAAATGGAAACACTTGAAGATTCGGAACATGCGATGCATTCCTTCAGACTGAAGCTTAAATTTTTACGCTACGGCATGGAAATAATGGGTGATGCCATACAACCTGAAAAAGCTGCAAAATTCTTGAAATTCCTCAAAAATGGACAAAGCTATCTTGGAATGATCAACGATCTTCATTTTCAAATCAAAACAACATCAAAAATAAAATTCGCCTTAGAAGTGCATAAAAAAGACTTTGAATTTTTCCAAGGAGAAAGTGAATTCTTATTTCTGGAAGATTGCAGGCAAAGACTTGAGTCAACCATGTCGCTTTACAAGGCTTGGAAGCTGGATTGGAAATCGAACAATCCGATGGAATGAATATTATTTAAACATGGCCAACTGGGGAACTGAATGGTGCCACCGTATCAGCCCAGATCAAACCATCAATCCACCACTGGATGACAAGCTGAAGCTGGACTCTTCTTTGCATTTGGTTTTCAGCCTGAAAACAAGCCTCAATCATGGCCAGGACTTTTCCCATTTCAACTGTTCCAGGCAATTGAAACCTGGGACTGGGATTTGGAGACCCATTACTTTTCACGATCATCTGCGTTCGAAGCCAGGCAAGCACACACTGGATCAACCACCGGGCCCTGCCTCTTTGGGAGGAAGAATCCTTTCCCGCATTCTCAACAAAATCAACAACCATCTTGATCAATTTCACAGGGTCGGGAACCGGTGCGATGATCTCGGTCAAAAAAAATTCTTCAATTTTTGAAAATTCTGGGTTTGTCATCATCAGCGCCTGGGAGATAGAACCTCCACATGCACTGGCAATTCTTTTAAGATCAGGTACCCCTTCAATATTTTTGGTTGATAAAACCAGTTCCACTTCGGCATTTGAAAGTCCGTGAAAGGCAAGTTTCTGGCATCTTGAAAGAATCGTTTCAAGCTGGCGCTCAACACTGGTGCCAATGAGAAAAATAATCGACTGTGGGGGAGGTTCCTCGAGTGATTTCAAAAAAATATTGCCTGATTCCTCATTCAACAGGTCACAGTCATCAATCACTAATACTTTGGCTCCGCCCCGGGAGGATTTCAGTGAAAAGTTATCGCAGATTTCCTTCATCAACTCCCTGGGAAATTCATGAACATCCCTGGGGCAAAAATGTCTTTGCAAATCAGGATGATTATCAACATCTACCAATTTACACGAGGGGCATTCATCACAAGCCTCAAAATTTCCGCGTGCGGATTGGCAAAGAAGGGCTTTCCCAAACTCCACAGCGATGGTTCTTTTACCAACGCCATCCAAGCCATGAAAAAAATACGCTTGTCCAAGCCTATTGGTTTTCCATGCCTGTATTAGAAATTTAATCTGGCTGCCATGGCCTATGATATCTTTCCAAGACAAAAGAATACTTCCTACATGATGACTTTAGTCAGGAACCACGCTTCCGAATCAATTCATCAACTTCTGACAGAACCAATTCACCCACGATTTTTTCAGAAAGCTCAGCATCGATCACCTTGATATTTTGTCTTCCAATCGAGGCTTCCTTCAAAAAACCTTTCCTTACATTTTCAAAATATTCGTCCGATCTTTGTTCCATTCGATCAGAGGGTTTTCCAACTCTTTGGCGGGAGACAGAAACAGGCAAATCCAGCAGGAAAGTCACATCAGGTAATATGCCATTGGTTGACAAAATCCCGGCTTGCCAAAGCTCATCAGGATTCAAACCCCCACCATAGCCCTGATAAACAACATTGGCGAATAAATATCTGTCAGAGATCACAACCTCGCCCCTGTCCAATGCTGGTAAAACAACCTGATCAACAAGCTGGGCCCTACTCGCCATGAATAAAAGCGCCTCACACCTGGTTGCTATTTGTGATTTATGATGAAGCAGGATTTCACGCAGTATTTTCCCGAGTTCAGTGCCGCCCGGATCTATGCATGTCGTTGTTTTCATGCCCCGGGATGCAAGATTGGAAGCCAACAATTTAACCTGGGTAGATTTTCCACAGCCATCCAAGCCATCAAAACTGACAAAAAAACCTTTTCGCATCGACGGTGTCCCCGGACTCAAGAAATATGCCCGGCATGCAGGTTCACTTCAGCCATCTCATCCGCATGGTAACTGGAGCGAACAAACGGACCAGCAACAACCTTCTTGAATCCAAGCGACCTTGCCAATTGGGCGAGTTGATCAAACTCATCGGGGTGAACAAACCTTGCAATCGGCATATGCTTGAGTGTGGGGGAAAGGTATTGCCCCAATGTCAAGGTATCGCAATCAACAGCCCTAAGATCCGCGAAAACATCCATTAGCTCATCATTGGTTTCACCCATTCCAAGCATGATGCTGGATTTTGTCACAATGTGGGGTTTTGTTTTTTTTGAATGATGGAGGACCGCAAGACTGCGCTCATAAACCGCCCTGCCCCGTGCTTTTCTGTAAAGCCTGGGAACAGTCTCCATGTTATGATTGAATACTTCGGGTTCCGCTGAAAGAACAACATCAACAGCATCAAAGTCCCCCTGAAAATCAGGGGTCAAGACCTCAACTGAGGCACCAGTTTTTTCTCTAACTGCGATTATGCACCTTCGAAAATGGTCTGCCCCACCATCAGGCAGGTCATCTCGGGTGACAGATGTTATGACGACAAACTTCAAACCCAATCTAAGTGCAGCTTCAGCTACCCTTTCCGGCTCATCATCTTCCACATGCAACGGGGCACCTTTTGGCACCGAGCAAAAACCACAAGGACGGGTGCAAACATTTCCCAAGATCATGAAAGTCGCGGTTTTTCTAGAGTAGCATTCGGCCCTGTTGGGGCAACGGGCGTTTTCACAAACTGTTTCAAGTTTAAGTTCGTCCAACAGTGATTGCGTGAACGAATTTTGATTTCCCGCAGGAAGTTGTTTTTTCATCCACGAGGGTAGTCGCCTGCCTGGTTCGGGTTTTTCAACTGTGTTTAACGGAAGCATGAATCCGCCCTTCTCAATTAAAATCATCCACCTAAGCTAAGTTTAGCGAAAGGTTGAATAAAAACACAACCATCTATTTAAAAATCATGAGCTTTTAAACTTTTGCAAATTGCAGGCTGGCATCAACAATTAAAAATGCTATTATTTTCAAATTGAACGATCATAGGATTCAAAGGAGATTAACCATGCGTTTGTTTTTGGCATTATCGATGTTTGCGATCATATCGGGCACAATGACCTCATGCGCTTTCAGCCAGGAAAAAAACCCTATTGTCAACATTCAAACCAGCTTTGGTGACATCAAAGTTGAGCTTAATGAAAAAGCAGCCCCAATCACGGTTAAAAACTTTCTTTCCTATGTTGATGATAAATTTTATGACGGTACCATCTTCCACCGTGTCATCTCTGATTTCATGATCCAAGGAGGAGGGTTTGAAACTGGACTTCAAGACGCCAAGCTTATTTCTGACTTTGAAAAGAAGCAAAAAAAAACCAAGGCACCCATCAAAAACGAATCAGGTAACGGACTGTCCAATACTCGAGGATCAATCGCGATGGCTCGAACCAATGTGTTAGACAGTGCAACCAGCCAGTTTTTCATTAACACCGTCGACAATGCCCGCCTTGATCCAGCGAAATATTGCGTGTTTGGAAAGGTGATTGATGGCATTGATGTCGTTGATAAGATCCGAAAAGTTGAAACCATGGCAATTCAAGGCCAGATTGGCGATGTTCCAACCAAGGATGTAGTCATAAAGTCCATCACCCGGGTCAAATAAACCAGCAATAGAAAGAGATATAAAATGGCTAATCCAAGTGTGATATTAAAAACTTCCAAGGGCGAGATTACCATCGAACTTGACGAAAAAGCAGCCCCAATCACGGTTAAAAACTTTCTTTCCTATGTGGAAGATGGTTTTTATGATGGCACTGTTTTTCACAGGGTTATCAAGAAGTTCATGATCCAAGGGGGTGGTTTCCTCCCGGGCATGAAGCAGAAAGCCACCAAAGGCAATATCAAGAATGAATCCTTTAATGGCCTTGCCAACCTTCGTGGCACAATCGCTATGGCGCGAACCCCAGACCCTGACAGTGCCTCCAGCCAATTCTTCATCAATGTCAAAAACAATGATTTTTTGGACAAATCTAATTCAAATGATGGGTTTGGTTATTGCGTGTTTGGCAAAGTGACCAACGGCATGGAAGTTCTTGATGCCATTGAAATTGTCCAAACTGGAAACAAGATGGGACATGGGGATGTACCCGTTGAAGATGTGACCATATTGTCAGCTAAAAAAGTATAATTCCAATCAAACCATGGAAAGGGTCGATTAAAACCGACTCTTCTATGGTTTCACCAAAACTTTTGCGTAGACATGGTTTTTCCTGTCTCCCGTTTCTAGAAAATTTTCCATCAATGTGTCGAGCGATGGAACAACCTTTCCATTCCATTTGGAAATCAAATTTGTCGTGATTGAAACAGGTTTATCAAAATCGATTTGTGACTCACCCTTTGAATTCTTGCCAAATAAAAGATAAAAGTTTTTCATACCGTAGGTTTTCACCGTCAGATTATTTGTGGCAGAATCAGATTTTACAAAAAAGCTAGCGGGTTGTAGATTTGGTTTCCATGTTTGAGGGTAATTTATCCTATTTTCACTTATAGTATCGGTTCCTATCCAATAAAATTGATTATCACAGGATCTTGTTGATTGGAATTCATTACCCAAAATTGATCCTCCACCATCGGAACCAAGTTGATTCATCGGAAACGCCCGGGACTTACCGCGCATCCAATCGCAAATCAATGGTAATTCAGCGCGAAAAAACTCGATACCCCTTCCCTTGTATTGTGTCCAAATTGATGGGTAACCTCGTGGCATCCAATTGGTAAAAAGTTGCCTGGTTTTAAGGTTTGGTTCACCCGATCGATCACCGTTTACAACATAAAACGGAAGAAACTGTCCGTTACGCCAATATTTTTCGATGAACAATTCCGGACTTGTACTCATGGGAATTACACCGGCAAATTGGTCCGGGTGGGATAAACCAATATCAAAGGCAACAGTTCCACCCTGTTCATAGCCAAATAGAAAAACCTTATCGGGATCAACAGGGGAATTCAGGCGAACCTCCCTGAGAATATCCAGAATCGCAAAGTGCTCCTTGTCAGAAAATCCATACCCCACACCACCGATTTGCCAATGATACCCCAACAAAACGAAACCATACTCATCCGCGTATGGCGCCCATTTCTCGAGCATCGAGTCAACGGATTCATTAGTTCCCGGAAACACAATCAATAGGGGGTAAAGCCGGTTGGGATTTGAATCAGCGGGATAGCGAATAGCATATTTGGTCCCCCTGCTTTTCCCGGAAACAATTTCCCTTTGAAAAACTTTCCCTGGAGGCATTAATTCTACTGGCAGGATAGCTTGCTGTAACACCTGGGAGACTTCATCAGCCTTGGCGCCTGGATATTTTTTTAAAAAATCATCAAAAGCAGCTTTTCGGCCAAGCGAATTCTCAGCCTTGATAAAATTGACAACAAAAGCACGGATTTGCCAAAGCCTTTTTGCCGTTGTTGGATTGGGTTCAGCGGAAGAATTGCCCATCATCCATCCTGTGATGGCAAGTGAGGCTCTCTTTTCCAACTCAACCAACGAAAGGGTTTCTCCATCCTTGCCCTTTTGCCTGGAAATACTTGAGAAAGCCTCCATCCTGTCAATTGATTCCTCGGTGATTATTTTTGGAAGACTCTGGATAGCGTTTATCAGGATCGGATCTGATTTTTTTTCTGTAAGAGAAATGGCAAGATATGAGAGATTTTTTTGCACTCCAAGATACTCCTCAAGGGCTTTTTCAAGCTTGGATTGCAATGATTGAATTTCCGTAAGTATCTTGTCTTGGGCTTCAGATTTTGGAAATGAATCAAGCTGCTTCCTAGCCTCGGCAAGACGACCCGACCCTATGATTCGCTTTATTTTTTCAAGCCTTTCCCTTCCCTTTAAAGAGTCGATTATTTCCTGGGTTTTCTCGACCCTTTCCTTTTGTTCAGGAAGATCTTTTCCCAATGCTTTCAACTCTTTTTCACTTTCCTCAAACCAACCAGCCTGGGAGAGAAAATCCACCAGCTTGAATCTCCTTGAGGCAAGTTCCTCAGGCTTGACTTTATCGGTGTTTTGAAAATCAGGGTGAGACTTGATCAAATCCAGAACCTTTTTTGAACCAATTTCCTGGGTGAGGTACATGGAACTCCAAACGAATTTACTCGTGGCATCAACCCTGATTGCATAGGATGAAAGATTGGAAATATGCTGGAATATCCCGACAACACCAACAGGACTCCGATATTTCAAAGTACGCTCCCATTTGGAATCCCAATCAGTAGCTTCCACCTCTGCGAGAAATGGAGGAGCGCCTTTCCCGTTCGGAATATAAATGGCTTTGTTATGCACCCATTTCTCCTCCTGGAGGGGGTCTCTCTTATCTAGGGTACGAACCAGTCCGGGATTAAAATAAATTCGCCTCACCCCGTCATCGACCATGTAAAATCCCTTGGGAATGACAACAGGCTCTTTGCTTACCGGATCGAATTCGGTCACACTTTCTCGCTTGACCATTCCCTGAAGAACAAAACCATCCTTCAGAATGACAATATCAGCCAAAGCTGAACAACTAAGAACCAAGCCGATCAAAACTAGTGAAATGGATCTTAGAGCTAAATTCATTGGGATATCCATTGGAACATTTAAGCCTTATTATCTTTTTGCAATCAACCACTCTTGGTCGATATAATAAGTTCATTAACAAGAGTAATTTTAACATGATTCATTGTTGGAATTGTTCTTATTAGGGAAAAATAATGCCAATCCACTTTAAATGTAAATACTGCGACTCCAAACTGAGCATAACTCGAAAAAAGGCGGGATTACAGGTTCAATGCCCAGCTTGCTATAAATATCTTGTGGTTCCTCCTTTGCCTGAGGAAAAATCCTCTTCTGCACCAAAACTTACCCCTCAAACCAACCAAAGTCCCTCTCCCGATAAAAAAAAACCGAATTCATTGGAAACGATGAACCCGGATATCGTACTTGGAACCACCTCCAAAAGTATTCCCGCCCCACCACCTCCGCCTGTATATTTTGAAGAGTTTGATGACGATAATCCGATTTATGATGTTGTGCAACTTAGCCCAAATGATATGTCGATAACCTGGCAAAAGCTTTTGAGGTCCAAAAAGGCGATAATTTTAACGATCGTCACTTTCATAGTTGGCTTTTTAGCTGGCTTCGCCACACATTTTCTAACTGGCAAAAGCCAATGATTCCAATTGTGACTTCCGCAATGCGTTTCATTAATTAAACTCAAACAAAAATACTACTTGCAGTCAGATAAATTAAAAAGGTGATGATTTTAGCGAAATTAACAAATTTACAGGTAATCTAATTTAGTTTTGTAGGGGTTGGGTCATTTGTTTTAGCCCTATATTAATGTTAATTCTTCAATAGAAATGGCATCACTTTAGTTTTGAGGCAATATTATTAATCTAGGAAACATTATTGGTTTTACCTTATTTTAAATAACCCTATCAAGGTGCGGCATGCATTATCCATCCTCTCTTAAAAAATCATTAATCTTTGGTGTTTTATTCACCCTTCTGTTGAATTCGATAGTTCAGGGTGACCCACTGCCTGCGGATATGACAGAGCAATTCAAAAAAGCTTTTCTTAATCGCTCTGATGAAGATCGAAAAGCAAAGCTCTTAAATATTCTTGACAAGACAAACGCTCTTGGAGATTTAAGCAAAATCATCCTTATGCCGGAATGGCAATTCATTGAGGGTAACAAAAGAATATCTGACATTAATGGTGAAATTCGAACTGCAGTCATTCAAAAATTCAAAACCAATGGGCTTCAACTACTAAAGGATGGCAAAGATGACGCAAGAGTTGACTTGGCAATATTAATTGGCGAAACAGCATCCGCGAATCTTGTTGATGAAACATCTGAATCCTTGGATCAACTTGCCCAGCGAAGTCGCTACCTAAGATCGGAATTAAGCAGTCTTTCACCCCAATTGGCATTATTGACAAAAAGCAACTACGAACGGTTGGTGATAGCTTCAATAACAGCGCTTGGAAAGATAGAATCCAAGTCAGAATTATTTGCCGCCACGGTTTCAAACCTGATGGAAATAAAACCCTCCAACACTCTTGCAATCCGAAGGGCAGCGGCTGAAAGCCTGAAAACCAGGCTTAGCACGGTTAGTCAGTTACTAAAGCAAATTCGCGTAGTGCGCGAAAGGGATAATCTCGACTTGATCAATGACCTTTTATCCACTAGCAAACTTTGCTTCCCTCTCGGGGTGAAAGCCCTCAGGGACAAGGATTTTGTGGTGAGGGAACAAGGAACTCTTGCATGCAAACAAGCCACATCGACTTTGGCCGAAGTTGACTACATAATCCCGACAAGGGAAGCAGAAATGACTCTGCTTGAAAGGCCCGACATAATTACCCAGCGTGTCAAAAGTTTCCGCGATGCACTTACCTCTGAAATTCCTTTGATAAAGGCATTTCGTGACAATATGCGGGAATTAACTGATCATGCCACTAATTTTGAAGCCGACTTGGTGGTTAGGGTTGCAAGTCTTGATGTTGCTGAAGACATCGTGGTAATCCGTAAAAAGCTAATTGAATTCGAGTCGATCCTCAACAAACTTGATATTCTTGCAGGAAATCCAACACCACCAAGTCCCAAGTTAATCACTTATGACATCATTCCTGATGGAAATGAATTCAAGGAAATAATCCAGGACTTGATCATGGTTTTATCTGATCCAAACTTGAGGGTCAGACTAAACGGAGTTGATATTATCGAAGGATTCTTAAGCATGCAGGATATCACGGAAAGAATCATCAATGAAAAGGAACTTTTCCTATTTAGAAAGCTTGCCAGTGTTGCCGCCAATGACAACAACTTGATGGTCAAATATGCCGCAGTTCGTGCCCTGGGTCGTTCAGCACCATTAAAGCCTGAAATCACAGTACCTGTTTTGGCAAAATGCCTGACAGAACAAGACCTAGACATTCGAATTGAAGCAGCAAAGGCGTTGAAGAAGTACGGGAAGGAAGGCGCCAAGGCAATTCCCTCGTTGAACAAAATGATTGCCAGGGGCGATGCTGATTCAAGAATCGCGATGATGAACACCGTGGTTGGTTTGGGAACTGATGGGTCCCCAACCCTTGAGTCGGTGGCAAAAAACCTTGAAGCAGAGGAGGCCAAAGTTCGGATCAAGGCGGCTGAAACACTTGGAAAATTCGGGAAACTCGCAGAGGCACAGATCCCTTCTCTTCAAAAATCCTTGAAAGATGAGGATTCAAATGTCAGAAACGCAGCTAGCTCAGCCTTGCTGAAAATCAGATTTGGGTCATGATAATCCAAAAGTTTTGATTTGTTTTAAACACATTCACATAGAGGGTTCGATGATTGCACTCATCGAACCCTTGCAATTTTTGCTGCTTAAAGGATCAGGCCCGAATGCGTGAATCTGGTCCCTCTTGAACTCGGCATGTTCCTTGGAAGTTGTGAAAACTATCGCCCTGCCCTTTTTATCAACCTCCTTGGCAAGCTGAAAGCCCCTTTCATGGGGATGCCCAAACAATGTCTGCAACATGTGAATTACATACTCATAAGTATGATCCTCATCATTAAGCAATATGACATGATAAGGGGGAAGTATCCTTGTATCATTCACAACATCAGGCTGGGTAAAAGTCGCCATTCAAGCCCCAAATTCAATGCTTTTGTTTTATCAGGCCTTACGGTGAACCGCTACGATAGTGATATCATCATGGGGATAAAGCCTGCCAACAGTATGCTTTTTAATAGCCTCAACAATACAATTCAGAACATTTTTTGCAGAGGTGTCGGTCACACCCATAAGGCAATCGCGTAGCCCGTCCCTGTTTCTTTCCTTGCTTACAAAAGGCACGTCAGAAACACTCATTGCATCAGGAACACCATCAGAATAAAGAATCATACATTGGTTGGGTTCAAGTTTAAATTCCGCAAACTCATAAGGGAAACCATCAATGATGCCAAGCATAACGCCCGCAGTATCCAAACTCACGGAGTCATAAGGTGGAGAGCCATCCCCTTTGACAATTATTGGCGCCATATGCCCTGCATTTACGACGGTAACCTTGTGATCCGGATTTAAAACCGCAAGTATCAGGGTTACAAAACGGTCCAACTGGCTTGTGTGGGGATAAAGAGTATCGTTCAGCTTTGTGACAGCCTCGGCAGGAGTAGGTTCCATCAAAAGAGCAAGCCGAGTTTCAGATGAAAGCTTTGCCATCAACAGAGCAGCAGGTATACCCTTGCCCGCGACATCACCCACAGCAACCCCAAGACGATTAGTAGTCATGGGTATGAAACCATAGTAATCGCCACCAATTTCCTGGGCGGGTTGGTAATGCGCCGCGAAATCGTAGCCTGGTATCTCGGGAAAGCCCACTGGAAGGAAACTTTTTTGAACCTGGTTGGCCAACTCCAGGTCGCGCTTGATTCTTTCCTGCAAAAGGGAGCTTTGATGGAACTTGGCATTTTCCATGGCTGCGCCAGCTTGGTTTGCAACCCCCCAAAGCAATTTAAGATCATCCTGCGTGAACTTCTTGCTACGGTCCTGGGTGTCAACCTGGATCACGCCAAAAGCTTTACCCGCAACACCACACAAAGGCACGCACATCACTGATCTAATTTTAAAATCCACGATACTTTGACTGGTTTGCATCCTGCTATCCTGGCTGGCATCATCGCTAAGGAAAGCCTGCTTTTGCTCTAGGCACTGCTTGACAATGCTCTTGCTGAACCGAGCGCTTGTCTCATCCTGCGGTCTGCGGGTTTTGATGACCCTTGGGATAAACTTGTTGGTGGTTGCATCACCCATGATGATGAAACAACGATCAGCCTGCTTGAAAAGCTGAAACATGCAATCAACCGTGGTGGGCAGAAGTTTGTCCAACTCCAACACTTTGCTGAGGGAACTGGTAATTTCGAGCAAAAGCCTCAATTTTTCCGCCGGCTGGGTTTCAAGCAACTGTTGACTGCTGGCATTGATGGTCGCGTGAACCGTGCTTGAAGTATCCTCTCCCTTATCATCCTCCATGTCAAAAGAGGCCTGGTCTACATTTTGCTTAACTTGGAAAGCCGCCACATAATCACAGATACGAATTTGATCATTATGCTTGAGTTGCACTCTTCCAGTAACCTGCTGGTCATTCAAAAAAGTACCGTTTCGACTTTTGTTATCCTCGAGAAAATACTGTCCCTGAACCCTTAGAATAACAGCATGTTCCCTGCTAACGGAAGTTATGGGGATTATAATCGCGCAATCAGGGTTTCTTCCCAAAACGAAGCGATCCCCATTCAATGGAATCTCATTGCCTTCATTATGCCCCTTCAATACTTTCAGAACACTCATTGAATAATCCTTGCCAAATATAAAAGTCTTATAATCGAACTATGACATTAACAAATAGATTACTTGGAATCGAAAGACATTGCAAGAAATGGCTTTGGAAACCCCCGAGACAGGCGTGTGATTGCCAAGCAATCACACGGATTGGAGTTTGACGATCAAATCCCCGCCTTCAACCTGCGCGCCAGCCGAGACTGTAATAAGCGAGGCGATACCCGACTTTTCCGCGCAAACCGTGGTTTCCATCTTCATGGCTTCAAGAACAAAAAGCTTTTGCCCGGGGCTGACTTCCTCGCCTGTTGCAACCAACATTTTCGAAATTACACCCGGCATCGGCGCCGCAATTTCAAAAGGGTTACCCGGAATAACTTTTGGTCTAGCAGCGGTTTTAGCAGTCAGGGATTTATCAAGAGTCACCACTTCCCGGGGTTGACCGTTCAATTCAAAAAATACTGTTCGAGTGCCATCCAAATGAGGCTCACCAACAGTCAGAAATTTCAAAATCAGGGTTTTTCCCTGTTCAATCTCAATGCTCGCCTCATCCCCAGGTTGCATGCCATGAAAAAAAACGGGGGTGGGTAACACACTGGTATCAGAATAACGCTTTTGATGTTCAACAAATTCCGGGAAAACCTTGGGATAAAGAATGTAGCTTAGAACTTCCTGAATCCCGTGAGAAACCCCGGTGGTTTTTTCCAATTGCGATTTTGAAGCATCAAAATCAGCAGCGGGAAGAGACGCCCCCGGTCTACCTGAAATTGGTGCCTTGCCCTTGAGTACTTTCGTTTGCACATCTTTCGGAAAACCACCTAGTGGCTCGCCTAATCTTCCCTCAAAAAACTCAACGACAGATTCCGGAAACGAAAGCTCTCGTTTGCCAGTCTCGATGTCTTGCCTGCTCAGCCCATTTCCAACCATAAACAAAGCCATATCACCAACAACCTTGGAGGTAGGGGTAACTTTGACAATGTCTCCAAACATCATATTGACCTGGGTGTACATTTCACAAACTTCACGCCATCGATCACCAAGGCCAACCGCCTTTGCTTGCTGAAAAAGATTAGTGTACTGTCCGCCCGGCATTTCATTCACATAAACATCAGCGGTAGGAGCCAACTGCCCGGTTTCAAAAGGCGAATACATCGCACGAACAGCCTCCCAATACAAGGAAACCTCATTGAGGGCCTCCTTGTCCAAATTTGGGTCGCGATCCTGGAATTTTAGGGATTCGACAAGGAAGTTTAGGCTGGGTTGACTTGTCATTCCAGAAAAAGGAGCCATAGCGGCATCCACCACATCAACCGATTCTGAAGCTGCAAAAAGCAGGGATGCGATTTGCCCGCCTGCACAATCATGGGTATGAAAATGAATGGGAAGAGAAATCTCCTGCCTTAAAGCGCGTACTAGTTTTTGGGCAGCCCAAGGCTTAAGCAATCCAGCCATATCCTTGATCGCTATGATGTTGGCCCCTAACTTCTCCAATTGTTTTGCCAAGCCAACATAATAAGCGAGATTATACTTGTTTCGGTTGGGATCAAGGATATCACCCGTGTAACAGATTGCAGCCTCACAAATCATTCCTGAATCCCTTACGGACTCAATGGCCAGTTGTAGATTGGGAATCCCATTAAGCGCGTCGAACACACGAAAAACATCAACCCCTGCAATACCCGCTTCCTTCACGAAACGCTTCACAACATTGTCCGGGTAGCTGGTGTAACCTACCGCATTCGCGGATCGCAACAACATTTGAAAAAGGATATTGGGAACCCTTTCACGCATTTCCGCAAGTCGATCCCACGGGGATTCCTTAAGGAAGCGCATTGCGGTGTCAAAGGTGGCCCCGCCCCACATCTCAAGGGAAAACAGGCCATTCAATCGGGCGGCATAAAAAGGCGCGATACGCAGCATGTCACGGGTACGCATCCTGGTTGCCAGAAGCGACTGGTGAGCATCCCGGAAAGTAGTATCCGTAACCCATAGTTTCTTCTCATCCCGAAGCCATTTAGAGAATCCCTCCGCCCCGAGTTCCTTGAAAATATCCCTTGTGCCCTTCGGGGCGGATTTTCCAATCGAATTTTGAACCACCTGGCTCAATTCTGGTTCCTGGGGAATTGCCTCCCTTAGACCTTTTGGGCGCTTTATATCCGGATGACCATTTACGATGATATCCCCCAAATATCGCAGCAACCTCGTCGCCCGATCCTGCCGCACCGGAAGATCAAGCAAAGAAGGTGTTTCATCAATGAATCTAGTGGTGCACAGTCCATTGAGAAAATCAGCATGATTGACAAGATTGATAAGAAACGGAATGTTGGTTTTTACACCTCGAATCCTGAACTCATTCAAGCTTCGAAGCATTCTCCTTGCGGCATCCTCATAACTCAAGGCACTGGCGGTGACCTTTACAAGAAGGGAATCATAAAACGGATTTATAACCGCACCTGTGAATGCTGAACCGGCATCGAGGCGGATGCCCATTCCACTTGCGGAGCGATAGTTGCTCAACTTGCCGTAATCAGGAAGAAAATTATTCAGTGGATCTTCAGTTGTTACCCTGCACTGAATTGCATAGCCACGCAATGTGATATCTGACTGGTTTTTAAATCCAATTTCCCGACTGCCAAGAGGCAGGCCTTGGGCTACAAGGATCTGACTTTTGATCAGGTCGACACCGGAAACCTGCTCCGTGACTGTGTGTTCCACCTGGATACGCGGATTAACCTCGATGAAATAAAACTTATTGGTTTCCGCATCAACCAGAAACTCTACTGTTGAAGCATTATCAACTCCAGCTTCACGACCAATGGCGATAGCGGCATCCAATATTCCTTGTCGAGTTTCCTTGTCCAAGTTAAAAGCGGGGGCAATTTCAACGACTTTCTGGTGCCTGCGCTGGACCGAGCAATCCCTTTCAAACAAATGCAGCAAATTACCGTGTTTGTCCCCAAGCAACTGAACCTCAATATGTCTTGCCTTTCGGATGAATTTTTCAATAAACACATCCGAGACACCAAAAGCGGCACCAGCCTCTCTTTGGGCCTGCTCGAGGGCATCCTGGAGTTTTGATTCCGAATTCACCACCCTCATGCCTCTACCACCACCACCCATCGACGCCTTGATTATAATTGGATAACCAAGTTTGTTTGCAATCTGCTTTGCTTCTTCAATACTTGAAACCGCATCACTTCCGGAAAGAATCGGTACTTTTGCCCTTTGGGCAAGCAATCTAGCCTGGACCTTGTCCCCAAGGTTCATCAACACTTCAGGGCGTGGCCCTATGAACGCAATGCCAGCCTTGATTGCTGCTTTTGCAAAATCAGCGTTCTCCGATAAAAATCCATAACCGGGATGAATAGCATCAACATCGTGCAACACAGCCAATGAAACTATGGCATCAATCGCAAGATAAGAGCGAATAGGTTCACCAGCTTTTCCGATCTTGTAGGCTTCATCTGCCTTGAAACGATGAAGGGCGAAACGATCCTCATGGGAATAAATTGCAACCGTTTTTATGTTTAACTCACTTGCGGTTCGAAACACACGGATTGCAATTTCACTTCGATTGGCAACAAGTATTTTTTTAAATCTGCGAACATCGGTCATGGAAAATTCCAGTCAATAATGGGAGGAACATTGACAATGGTGATCATTTAAAGATCTATAAGGAAAATGTACTAAAAAACATCAAACGGTTCGAGACTCTATTGCAAAAGATTGCAATGTTCCCGAACCGCTTGGTCGTTAAAATTTGCACCAGTTTATTTGCCAACAATAGCGTTGGTGTTAAATTCGATGGTACCATCCTCTGGAATATCGGTTTTAATCACCAATTTATGCCTTAAATCCCCTTCCTTATTCGCTTTAAAGTTAAAGGTGACCACATGAACATCTTTTTTCTCCTTTGGCAGGTCTTTTACAGCCCAGTTATCATCCAAACCCTCAACACCAAGAATCTTAAACGGCTGACTACCTCGGACCACAATTTTTCGATCACTGGAATCACCCATTTTGACCTTGCCCATGGAAAGAGTGGATGGACTTACTGTCAACATGGATTCAACCTGTATATTCACCGGCACCCGAACTATCGGGATTGATGCGACATTGGTTTTAAAGAAAATATCCGAAAACCATTTTCCTACCGGAATATCCTCGCGAACAATTGCTGTAGCCTCATATACCACATCATTCCCCTCCCTCTTGACCAAGGAAGACTTAACCTTCAAATAATTGCTTTCTGTCTTGGACTCAACCATCTCAATATTCGGGTACCCGTAAAATCTTAGAGTAATTTTAGACTCGGCTGTTTTTCCCCTTTGAATCTCATTAAAATTAAAATTCTCCGGAAAAACGGCATAATCATTTCTTCCATATGCCTGAACAAGCAATCGAACCTCTTCAAACCTGGGTTTATCAAAAGTCACATAAACAGTCACACTTTTTGAACCACTAAACCTAGTGCTGTCCATATTCGCAATGACAGATGTTTCTTCGTTGGGCAGTATCTGGTTTTTTAAAACCGACGCACTCACACAACCACAAGAAACCCTAACACCTGAAATATGCACGGTTTCAGATGTGTTATTTTTAACTTGGAATTTATGAACAAGAATTGGCCCCCTGGGAACGGCCCCAAAATCCTTGTTTAATTCAACAAACATATTTTCAGCCCAATTGGAAGCCTGTACGCCTCCACAAGCCAAAAAGAACGCAATAGATAAAATCAAACGACATGACATCTGGTCACTCCCGATTAGCAACTTGTTTATCCCCACTTAAAACCCACTTATATTATTTATTGCCCATATCCGGCAGGTGTCAAAAAATTGATTCATAATAACGAAGACTATATTAAAAAAAGAAATACTTCCAGCGAACCATCTAAATTATCAAGAGTATTCCCTACAGCCAAATTATATCCAACATCCCCTTTATTTTGACATCATCTGCCAAAAGATCTTGCAATAACCGCCACTATGACTTTTTTGGCACCAGCGGAAACCAAGACCTTTGCAACCTGATTTGCAGTTGTTCCCGTTGTCAACACATCGTCCACAAGCAGTATCCGCTTGCCCTTGATGGATTCCTTGGCTGTGCAAGAAAATGCATCTCGCAGGTTTTTCCTCCTTGCAGTGGGCAATAATCCTGATTGCTCGGATGTATGACGGTTTTTTCTAAGAATTGAATTTGCAAATGTAATTTTCAAAACATCCGACACCCCAGTCGCTATGGCTTCAGTCTGATTGTAACCCTTCAGCAATCTTTTCCACCAATGAACTGGGACACAGGTTATCAAGTCCGGCTCAAATAAACTATTCTTTACAATGTACTTACCCAGCAAATTACCAAGAGTTCGTGCGAGAGGTTCATCCCTTGAGTTTTTAATTCTCAATATCTCATCTTTATACTGGTCTTGGTAAAAACCCAATGAAACCACCTTTTCAAAATAAAAATGGTCGTTTTTACACACTACACAGCCATTAACTGTGTCCAAATTTGGCCCGACTCTGGCTGCACATCGTTGGCATTTGGGATCCGAAGACGGTTGGAACCGTTCAGAACAAAGTTTACAAATCCAAGTTTCACGATAATCCAGTAAATTATTACAACCATGACACAATGCGGGTGCGCAAACATGTAAACCAGCATTCAACCATTGAAATGCAATTTTTGCATAAGTCTCTTTCATCGAAATATTATGCTGCGGATTGAATGATTGGGGAAGCAAAAAAAGCATCAAGAAGGGATGGTGCGGATAAACCAATGGAACACAACGACTCCTGCCTAACAAAAAAATATAATTCCAAAACATTTGCTCCACGCAAAGTGGAGTGCAAACAAACATCCGTCATTGCAATCCATGATGATTGAGCAGGAAAAACCAGCAATTTTCTTGGTATTTTTTCTTGTATCACATCACTTTTTCTAATCAAACCACCTATTTTATCAACTATAGATTCTGATGTTTTATTGAAATTAAATGACTGTCGCCCCACCTTTGATTTTAATAAAAGATTGGCTTTTACCCGGTTATCTAATAATAAATCAGCAAGTGTCGGCCCCTTTTCCCAAACTCTTGTTTTTTTTGAATTAATATTGCAGCTTAACTTTATTAATCTCAATTCTTCAGGGTATGCACCAGCAAGGGTATCCAAATGAAGAAGATCATCTCTTTCAAGGATTTTGCCACAAGTAGTCGCAACCTCGGAGTTTTTTAAAACAATTCGATCAAGACGAATCGCCCCTGAATATTTAGGCAGTAATTTTTGAATCTTTTCGAGCAGGATACTTGAAACCCGTCCGAACAAACTTTGGACATCCTTGGAGTTATGCCCATTCAATTTCCCATTTATTTGGTGGTAATCAATGGTTTTACTCCACATCCCCCTGGGTTTTAAGTTGCACAAAAACTGTAATTCACCCGGGTTTAAAAATTCATCAAGGGACCACGAGGGATAAACCACATCCCCTCTCTCAAGTCGAAATTCCAATGAAGAGGACTTTACGACCGAAGTAGTACCCAAAATCTCGGAACTAATTTTAATTTCATTGATTTCCTGCATTTTTCCCGCCAGATATCAATTAAATCAAGCTGCTTTAAAGGAGGAGTCCATCGATGTCTTTTGATCCTGTTTGGAAAAGTTTGAAACGGCTCCCTCGTTCATGGGCAGATAAATCTCAAATCTTGTGGGATTTGTTTCCGCAGGCAACTTAAAGGTGATGTTACCGTTGTTCATCTGGCAAAGCCTCCAGGCAACGGAAAGTCCCAAACCTTTGCCCCTGCCTGCCTGCCTGCCTGAAAAAAATGGATCAAACAAATTCGCAACATTCCCGATTTCTGGTCCCGGACCACTGTCTTCCACAATAAAGACGAGCTGCCCTGCCCCATCTTTTTCAACACCAACCCTGACCCATCCATCAATTCCAGCGGCCTCAACAGCATTACGGATCACATTCTCCAAAATTGTCCTTGTCTGGGCTTGATCAGCAAAAACAGATAGTGAACCAAAATCATCTTTAACAGAATTCAATTTTACTTTTTTTTCCGTGGCCCAGTCTGCCAATCTCTCAATCGTTTCAAAAATGACACTATTGATTTCAAATTTTACAGGCGCTGCGATCGCGGGCCTGGCAAACTGCATTAAGTTGCGCAGGATGAGATTTATTCGCTTTGTCTGCCTTCCAATACTTTCAAGGGCCCCTTTGAGCTTTTCCCTTGTTTCATCTATTTCCAAATCATCCATCCGAGAAAGAATAAACTGGGATTGTCCCTGGATCACCGCCAAGGGGTTATTAAATTCATGACCGGCACCGGCTGCAAGCTCCACAACGGATTGTAATTTCATGTCATTTAGCCTCTGGGTTTCAGAAGCCAAATGATTTTGCAAAGCAAATTTGTAGGCTTTAGACTCTGAATTATCCCGCAACCGCATCAAACGACTTTCTCCAAAAGCATCCATTGCGAATTGAAGAGAATCCGCTATTACAAATTCCGGTGGCCTCCTCTTGGAATCAACATACGCGCGAATATTCCCTCCAAACCATTTGTTTATTATCGCGACCAAATCGACCTTATCGCGCAAACCGTTACAATTTAATTTCTTTTCCCAACGCGAAAACTGCGAAGTCTCACCCCCACTTCCATCACGGGAAAAAGAATCCGCAATTAGCAATAATTCACCAAAACCTGGTTTCAACCCCGCCGCGTTCGCTATTTCCAAACCATTTTTCAACGAAAGCAAATTCACAAGCCTGATCCATAAAGGCATCCCATACTGACTCATCAAAATTGAATTATCAGATTGTTCCTGGGCGTGATTTTTAGCCAATGATTTAAAATTGAATAACAAGCCTGCCACCCATGCGACTTCAGGGGAAACCAAACCTGTAATGGTTGAAATCTCAGATGCAACTGCGGCCCTGCATAACGCATTCACCAGTGATTCATTACAAATCAAGGAAGATTCAAGACTGAACCCCAACCGCAACAAAGATAAAAAATCCCTCGATATAGCGTCCTTATTTTGCTCAAGGCACACAGGAAAAACAGAATCGGGATTGGAATCTGAATGGTGGAGCAAAAAACAGACAGCTCCGGGATCAGATTTAATATCCTGCCAGGATTCCTCAAAAGGCTTGGATATAAAATCTGCAACGGAAGAAAGCCTGGGAAACAACCAGGGGGATTTCACAACAGAATTTAGAAATGTTGCCGAACATCCATGTTCGGCCAAGGCTGCCACAGGCATACTCCATCAAAAGGCAGTCAAAAAGAAAGGGATGGACTCTTTTAGCACAGAAAAGAGTCCGCCCCACAATTTAAACAAAATAGCCCTTGCTATCTTGCTGCAGCTGAAGCAGCTTCAATGTCCATCAACTGGCACATCCGATCAATAAGCTCTTCAATCTCGAAGGGCTTGTTCAAGAAATCATCCGCACCTGCCAGACGAAGTTCCTGAATCTTATCTTCCTCGATCATACCGCTTATGCAAAGAATTCTAACTTCTTCAAGGGTGTTGTCCGCACGAACCCTGTGGCAAACTTCCTTGCCGTTGATATCAGGCAACATGACATCAAGAACAATAACATCAGGCCGATATTCCTTGACCATCATCCCGGCATCAAAGCCATTGGTCGCAACACGGACTTCGAATCGGCCATCATCCTCGATGACCTTGTTCATCAATTCCAACAATTCTGTGTCATCGTCAACGAGCAGAACTTTTCTTTTGCCGCTCTCCAAAGCATCCGTGGGAATGCCGTTATCTTTCATGAATTTATAAAGAGACTCGCGGGGAATCCTGCGAAAACGCGAACCTGGGACCCTGAAGCCCTTGAGTTGACCGTTGTCAAAACAACGGATGATAGTCTGTTGGCTTACCTTACAAATTTTAGCAGCCTCTCCGGTCGTAAAAACAGTTTTCATCATTATGTCCTTCCTGGCACCAGCTAGCCAGCTTTTTGAGCAAACATAACCATCTTCACGCAAGACGCCAGTTCACCCAAGATTCTTCCATGAACCCAATTGATTACAGTAAACTCTGTTTTAGATGCAAACTGTAGGTCATCCAGTCTGCCCTATATCAACTTGCTTACCATGAAGCAGCAATTTTATGCAAGGCACGATTTTCATTGGTTCATGCCAACCTAGCAAGATTATCTATTCCGTGACAAAAAAGTTATGTCAAAATAAACAATATAGGTCATCTAAAACGATTATTCACCCACCAAAATCTTACCTCTTTAACCCATATTGTCAAGGAGTAAAGATGGGATGCTTGAAACTCGTTAAAAACACATTTTTGCCAATCTTCATTTAATAAAAAATTATCTTCATCAATCCAAGGTTAAGATTCATCATTTAAGATAAAGTAACAATACAGCGATATCAGCAGGACTTATACCACTGATTCTGCCAGCCTGCCCTATGTTTACGGGCCTAATCTTGTTGAACTTCTCCTTTGCCTCCCTACGCAAATGTGAAATCGACAAATAATCAAAATTGCTGGGTATCAACTTCGACTCAAGCTTTTGAAACCTTTCGATCTGAACTGTTTGTCTGTTGATATATCCCTCATATTTGACTTCCAACTCAATCTGCTCTTCTACTTCCCGGGGAAGATCAATTTTCAACTTCAACTTTTCCGTGGCTATCGAAAGCATTGATTTCCAATCCACATCATGCCTTCGCAACCATTGCTCCAGCGATGCATGCTCGAAATAATTATCACGAAGAACCTTGATGGTCTCCTCGATTAATTTTTCTTTTTCATTTAACCTCTCCCACGCTTCCTCACTAACTAGGCCAATCCGTTTGCCAATCGGACTCAACCTTCTATCAGCATTATCATGCCGCAATTGCAATCTATATTCAGCACGACTGGTAAACATCCTGTAAGGTTCATCCACTCCTCGTGTGACCAAATCATCGATCAAAACGCCAATATAAGCCTGGCTTCGATCCAAAATAAGAGGGGCCATACCCTTGATTTTTAGAGCCGCATTTATCCCCGCCATCAACCCCTGTGCCGCAGCTTCTTCATACCCTGTGGTGCCATTTATCTGCCCGGCAAAATAAAGGTTGGCTATGTACTTTGTTTCCATTGTGGGATGCAACTGAGTGGGGGGCGAGTAATCATATTCAACCGCATACCCCCAACGCAGGATCTCTGCCTTTTCCAAGCCGGGAATCAGTGCGAGCATTTTTTGTTGCACATCTTTGGGAAGGCTGGTGCTTATGCCATTGCAATAATACTCATTGGTGGTGCGCCCTTCGGGCTCAAGAAATATCTGGTGCCGGTCTTTGTCCGCGAAACGAACAATTTTATCTTCGATCGAGGGGCAATAGCGTGGCCCCTGGGATTTGATCTGCCCGGAATACATTGGGGCTCGGTCCAGATTCTGGCGTATCAATTCATGCACTTGGGCATTCGTGTAGGTGATATGACAAGGAACCTGCTCTTGCTCAATTTTTTTTGTGGAAAAACTAAATGGTCTTGGATTAACATCTCCCGGTTGCGCCTCAGTTTTGGAGAAATCGATTGTCCGCCCGTTAAGCCTGCAGGGGGTGCCTGTTTTAAATCTTTCCAATTTAAATCCACATGCTGCCAAACTTTCACTTAAAGTTTCAGACGACCCATCTCCGGCCCGTCCTCCTTGAGACTTGGACTCCCCCGTATGCATGATCGCCTTGAGGAATGTTCCGGTTGTAAGAATAACTGACTGGGCACGGTAAAGAGTATTTCCCCTGCAGATAACACCTTTGACGGTTCGAACTGAACCATCATCCTGGGTTGAATTCTCCAACAGGATATTTTCAACCATTTCCTGGCGAAGAGTAAGGTTGTCCTGTTTTTCCACCGTCCATTTAGCCTGAACCTGATATTGCTTTTTATCAGCTTGGGCCCTGGGAGAGTGCATGGCAGGCCCCTTGGTCAAATTAAGCATGCGGAACTGTATGGCAGTCGCATCAATAAGTTTGCCCATTTCACCACCCAAGGCATCAATTTCCCTTACGATTTGCCCCTTGGCAATCCCTCCTATGGCTGGGTTGCAACTCATTAGGCCAACAGTTTCCGCACTCATTGTCAAAAGAACTGTTTTTAAACCCATTCTCGCAGATGCCAGGGCAGCCTCAATCCCGGAATGGCCCCCACCCACAACAACCACATCAAATTCAAATTCCAATGGATATTTCATGATATTGAACCGTACTTGCTGTAAACAAAACTCCTTCTTGGAGTTCCAATTGCAATAATTGACCACACTGTCTAGATTATCACTTTTATAGACGGGGTTAACCGGATTTAAATCATTATTTTATTGTTAGGAATATCTCGATGGAACTGGATGCAATTGTTAAACAATCAATCATGGCCTTGGAAGCTCCCGAAGTATTCAAGAAACAAGCCCTTCATTACCTTGAGTTGTGGCTGACAAATGAAGAATTCAAGGAATACAGACCCCAGATCGAGTATTTGATTTCTGAAAAAAAATGGGCGGGCTTGTTGGATCGCTTTTCTCAAATACTGCCCTTTGGAACCGGCGGGAGAAGAGGTCCCGTTGGTATCGGCCCAAATCGCATGAACCTTTGGACCCTTGGCGCATCCGTACAGGGACATTGCGAATACCTCAAACATCAATTTCCCAACCTCAAAAAAATCAATGTCGCTCTGGCTTATGATGTTCGGTGCTTCAAGGACAAAAGAAAACAGTACAATCCAAATCTGCCAAACCCGGCACTTAATCTTTCATCCAAGGAACTTGCCGCTTATGCCGCCAGGGTTTATGCGGCAAACGGTATTTACACCCATACCCTTCCCCCAGATAGCAACCACTATATCGCAACCCCGGAATTATCATTCACTATCAGGTTACTCAAGGCCCAGGGTGGATTAAACATCTCGGCTTCCCATAATCCACCAGATGACAACGGCGGAAAATTTTATGATGAGCGAGGTGGACAACCAGTTCCTCCAAACGACCAGATAATGGCCGACCTCGTTGATCTTGTAAAAGAAATTAAAATCATGCCTTGGGAAGATGCTGTAAAAAACAAGTTCATCCAGTTCATATCTGATGCGCCTCACAAGGAATACATTTCACTTTGCTGCGCCCAGGCCCTAATTCCGGCCCCGAAGGGAGAGGCCTTTAAGGTAGTCTTCAGTCCATTGCATGGCGTTGGCTCAATGACCAGCATGGAAATACTCCAGAAACAAGGATTTAATGTCATCCCTGTCTCCGAACAAATGTCTGCGGATGGGCAATTTCCAAATGTGACAAAAACCCCAAACCCTGAAATTCCGGAGTGCTTGGACAGGGCAGAGGTCGTCGCAAAGGCGAATAACGCACACCTTCTATTGGCAACCGACCCCGATGCGGACAGACTTGGTGCCATGGTACCCGATGACAAGGGTGGCTGGCGTTATGTCAACGGAAATGAAATCGCTGCTATTTCAACTTGTTTCAAGCTTGAAATGCTCGCCCAGAATAAAAAACTCAACTCCAATTCAATTGTGGTCAAAACGGAAGTGACCACCGGGATGATCACAAGGATAGCAAAGCATTTTAATGTTCAAATTCTTGATGACCTTCTTGTGGGCTTCAAATATGTCTCGGATGTCCTTTGGCATCTTGAAACCTCCGGGCGTTACACAAAGGTCGCTGGAAAACCCAGCGATTTCATCATTGCATCGGAGGAAAGCCATGGAATCCTGAGCACGGATAAAATTCGTGACAAAGATGCCGGTGCCGCAGCGCTTTTATTCGCTGAATGGGCACTGCATCTTTTCAGAAATAACACAACTCCATTAAAGTACATCAATCATCTCTTCGAAAAATTCGGATATTATCGTAATGCAGGCATGCCCATAGCACTGCCGGGTGTTGAAGGAAAAGCACTGATGACTTCAATGCTGGATAATCTAAGGAAAAATCCCCCCAAAAAGATCGGGGGCATGGATGTGACATCCGTCACCGATTTTCTTGATACGAGTGGGGAACTTGGCCCTATCAAAAGCAAAACAGATGCAGCCTCACGAAATGTGCTTGTTTACAGGTGTGGCGAATTCGCAAAAATCGCGCTTAGGCCCAGTGGCACTGAACCCAAGGCCAAAATATACCTTGAAGTCTGCACAGCCCCACGAAATTCTGGAATGAGTGATGAAAAATGGGAGTCAGAATGCAAGAAGGTAGATGAACTTATCAAAAAGGCTGGGGAGGATTTCTTTGTTCAAGCATTAAAAACAATAGGAATGACTCCTGCTGATTTAAAATCCTGATCGTTTGATTTCGCAGGCAGGCAAATCTCAATGGAAAGTAATTGGGATGTAATTGTCGTCGGAGCGGGTGCAGCCGGTCTTTTGGCGGGCATCTCCGCCGGAAAGTCTGGCGCCAAAACCCTGGTGCTTGAAAAAAACCGCAAGCCGGGCGTCAAAATCCTCATGTCTGGTGGAACCAGGTGCAACATCACCCACAATACGGATAACCGGGGTATTGTAAAAGCCTTTGGTGATAATGGTAAATTCCTGCATTCACCCCTTGCAGCATTTTCTGTCGATGAAACCATCAAATTTTTCAACCAGGCAGGCGTGGCAACCAAGGTTGAGGACACTGGAAAAATTTTTCCCGTAAGCAACAAGGCCCTAGATGTTCTTGATGCCCTGCTTAACGAGCTTAAAAAAAATAACGCGAGACTTGCCCTTGAAACTCCCGTGATTGATGTAAATTCAACTGCTGATGGTTTCCAATTGCTAACTCCCTCGGCATCTTTTAGCGCTAAAAAAATAATCCTGACAACTGGCGGACTTTCTTTCCCCGGTTGTGGCACAACAGGCGATGGCTACAGGTTTGCAAACAAATTTGGGCACACGATTAAGCCCACCCAGCCTGCATTAGCCCCATTGAAAACCGATGCCAGATGGGTCCATGATCTAAGTGGGGTGACCATATCTGATGTTGGGGTGACTGCCTGTCTTGCCGAAAAACCCCTCATGAAAGATCGTGGTTCCTTCCTACTCACCCATTTCGGTTTATCTGGCCCTGTGATCTTAAATGTCAGCAAGTCACTCAACTGTGTTCCTGAATTCAAAAATACTCTCCTTAAAATTGATTTTTTACCATCAATCAAGGAACCTGAATTTGAAAGCAAAATACAATTGCTGGCTTCCACCGATGGCAAAAAACTTTTATCAATAGCCCTTGGGGATTTATTACCTCGCAGGCTTCTTGATGGCTTGTTCAGCCAAATTGGATTTTCACCGGACAAAAAATGCGCGGGCATCAGCAGGGATGAACGCAAATCAATTGTCGCCTCTATCAAGTCAAAAACAATAAACATCACGGGAACCCTGGGATACGCCAAGGCTGAAGTGACAACCGGAGGGGTGAACCTTGACGAAGTCAATTCAAAGACCATGGAAAGTAAACTTCAAAAAGGATTATATTTTGCTGGAGAAATACTGGATATTGATGGCCCGATAGGTGGATTCAACTTTCAAGCTGCATGGAGCACTGGCTTTCTTGCGGGTTCCCAATCACCTTGAAAATCATTTATGTATTCAATCCTCCATTTTGATACAATTCATTCTGTGCTTGAGGGCTCTTAACCAAGGGCATTTTCAAAAGGATGTTTCAATGTATCTTAAAATTTTCCCTCCAGTAATTCTTTGCATCGCTTTCCTATCGTTCTCCGCTCTTGGGCAGGATGCGAAGAAAAAGAACAAATCACCAGTGGATCGAATAGATATTTCAAAAATAAATGGAAATACAATCAATGGAAAAGTAGCCTCCGAACCAACTGAAAAATCCATTATAATTCAAATCCACAATCCGAAAGCGAATGTTAATCCGCCCGGAAACAAAGGCAAAAACACCCCACCTGCCCCCGATTGGAAGGAATTGGAAGTTCCCATCAGGGAAAACACCAAATTCAGGTTCAAGGAACCGGTTGAGGCGTTTGACGAGAAAGGCAACATCAAGGTTTACACCCCTCAGGACCTGAAAAAGCTAAAAGGAAGCAACCCCAACCTTCCTGGTTATGAGGCCAAGCCCGAAAATATTGTTCCAGGCCACTTGGTCACCATTACCCTTGCAAAACAAGACAACAAACCTTTTGCAAGCATGATTATGGTTAATGGCAAAGATTCTTCTGATAAACCAAACAACAAACCCGCAAACCCAAAAGGCAAAAAGTAGGTCAATTTCTGCCAATTCAAATTTATCAGGATCAAATTCATACCCACTTTTTTGGGTCTTAGTCTCTTGTTAATTAAAACTAAAACAATTATCATCACATTCCTGCCTGTTTTCGTCACCATTTGATAAAGGGGTATTTTAAATGCGATCTATTCTTTGCCTTGGGGTTATTTTTTTTACAGTTCAATTCAGCCAAGGCCAAAGCCCGGCAGGTCCATCTGACTGGATACAATTTCGTGGTAACAACCGCGATGCGATTTCCCCTGATAAAAACCTCCTCAAAGATTGGCCTAAAGATGGTCCAAAATTACTTTGGAAGACTGAAAAACTTGGGGGTGGTTTTTCCAGCATCAGTGCTGTGAATGATAAAATTTTCACCATGGGCGATATTGAATCCGAAAAATCCTCCTTTGTTTCCGGCTTGGATCGCTCCTCCGGTAAAGTATTGTGGCAGTCCGTGGTTGGGAAAACCGGTGGTAATTACTCTGGCACCCGATGCACCCCATGCTTTTCTGAAGGCAAAGTTTACGCGCTTGGGCAGTTTGGCGACCTTGTCTGCCTTAATGCCAATGATGGAAAAGAAGTCTGGAGAAAAAACCTTAACAAGGATTTCGGTGGAAAATCAGGGGGATGGAATTACACGGAATCACCTCTCATCGACGGCAATAACCTCATTTGTACTCCGGGTGGCAAAGATAAAACCATAGTCGCCTTAAATAAAAGTACAGGTGAAACCGTCTGGGCTTGCCCTTTGGACCAGACCGCTGGTTACTCATCGATTGTCATCTCCATGATCGGTAATCAAAAATATTATGTGCAACTTTTGTCAAATGAATTGGTTGGGATTGAGGCAAACACCGGCAAGGTCGCCTGGAAATATGGCAACGAACCTTCAAAGTTCAAGTCAAACACGGCTAACATTCCCACACCCATTCCATTTAACGACAAAGTATACGCTGCTGCCGGGTATGGTCGTGGTGCCGGCCTGGTGCAGTTGACGAAATCCGCCCAAGGTGTTGAGGCAAATGAAGTATATTTCAACAAGGAATTAACCAACAAGCATGGCGGTGTTATAAAAGTTGGAGATTTTCTTTTCAGCGACCGCGATGATTCAGGAAACCCCCAGTGCGCTGAAGTCACCACTGGAAAAGTGCTTTGGAAAAGGCCAAAACCTGAAAATCGTGAAGCTGGCAAAGGTTCCGCCTCCATGGTTTTTGCTGAAGGGCACCTCTACATCCGTTATGACAACGGTGTGATGGCATTGGTTGAAGCCTCACCAAAGGGATACGTTGAAAAAGGGTCTTTCAAAATCCCAAATTCAGACAAAAACAGTTGGAATCACCCCGTGGTAATTGGTGGCAGGCTTTACTTAAGGGAAAAAGACACACTTTGGTGCTATGATGTTTCCGCCAAGGGTTCAGTGAATTAATTTCATAGTTTTCGTGTTTATCAAAACCGATCCCAACCTATATACTGCAGACTCAAAGCCTGCAGTATTTTTTTTACAAGGAGATTTGTATGCAGAGGATTTTTTTAATGGTTGTATTTTCAATGATCACATCTCAGATGACAGCAAACAGGGTTTTTGCACAGGAACAAAAATCCTCGATCAAAGAAGTCACATCCATTGAAAACATCACCGAATACAAAATGAGCAACGGGCTGAAAATCCTTTTATACCCCGATCCCTCCACTTCAAAAGTTACTGTAAATGCGACGGTGTTTGTTGGTTCCAGGCACGAAGGCTATGGCGAAGGTGGAATGGCGCATCTGCTGGAACACATGGTTTTCAAAGGCACCAAGCTTCATCCCGATATTCCCAAGGCCTTGAAGGATCGGGGGGCGATCATGAATGGTACCACATGGGTAGATAGGACCAATTATTTTGAAACACTTTCCAGCGAGGGTGACAATCTGGAATTCGCAATCAGGCTGGAGGCTGACCGATTGTTCAACAGTTTTATTCGCAGGGAAGACCTTGCTTCTGAAATGACTGTTGTCCGAAATGAGTTTGAACGGGGTGAAAATGATCCTGTTGGCATTTTGAGCCAACGCATGCTGTCAGCGGCATTTGATTGGCATAATTATGGCAAATCCACCATTGGTAACAGGGCTGATATTGAACGGGTTCCCATCGAAAAACTTCAAGCTTTTTACAAAAAATACTATCGTATTGACAACATGATGCTGGTTATCGCGGGTAATTTCAAAAAAGAACAAGCTCTTGGACTTGTTGAAAAATATTTCGGTCCCATCCAAAGCCCTAACTCACCTTTGGAAGCAACTTATACGGAAGAACCTCCACAAGACGGCCAGAGACAGGTTGTCCTCAGGCGGGTTGGAAAAGTCGGGGCGGTTGGGGTTGTATATCACACACCATCAAGTTCCCACCCTGACTTCCCCGCACTTGAAATTCTTGAGGAGGTCCTGACAAGCCAACCTTCTGGCATCCTTTATAAAACCATGGTTTTGGGCAAATATGCCACCAGTGTTTCCGGCTACGCGTTTGGATGGCACGACCCTGGTGTTTTTGAAATCATGGCGAGTGTCGATGGAACGGCTGACATAGACAAAACCAGGACACTTCTCCTTGAGACAATTGAAAAATTCCGCAATTCTCCTGTTGATAAGACTGAGGTTGAAAGAGCCAAGACCAAATTCGCAAGATCACGAAGTCTATTAATGTCTGACAGTAATCGAATCGGTATCTCACTGAGCGATTGGGCTGCCAAGGGTGACTGGAGATTATTCTTCCTGTTCAGGGATCTCATCAACAAAGTCACACCTGAAGATGTCCAGCGTGTTTCCTTGAAATACCTTACCCCGAATAATAGCACTGTCGGGACCTACTACCCCACCGAAAAAGCCGAGCGTGTAAAAATACCCGCATCCCCGGATTTAAATGAACTTTTGAAAGGTTACAAAGGTGGGCAAGCGATGGCTCAGGGGGAATTTTTTGACCCCTCTGTTGAAAATATCTCAAAAACAACGACCACTGGGACTTTATCTTCAAATGTGAAATATGCTTTTCTGCCTAAAAAGACCCGCAATCAGGTAGTCAGCATTTTAATGGACATTCATTATGGAAATGAAAAGGACTTGGCGGGGAAAAACACCGCTGCAGCAATAATGCCCCTTCTTTTGCCCCGAGGAACACAAAAGAAAACCAGGCAGGAAATTGAGGACACCCTGGCGAAACTACAAGCTCAATGGCGCATTTCAGGTTCCGCTGGTGAATTGCAGGTTTCAATTCTTTGCAGAAAAGATTCAGTAAACGGTGTGCTGGAACTCCTAAATGAGGTACTCCATGAACCCTCATTTTCATCCGAAGAATTGGAAATTATCAAGCGTCAGTCGAAGGACCTTCTTGAAAAAAACAAGACTGAACCAGGCGCGCTTGCCAGTCGACTTATGCAGCGAAAACTTAGTCCATACCCTCCAACAGATGTGCGTTACACCCCCACATTTGAGGAATCAGCAGAGCGCCTGAACAAACTTGGTATCGATGATATAAAGGATCTATACAAGAATATCTTCGGCATAGGAGAGGCCGAAGTGGTCGCGGTCGGAGATTTTGACCCTGCCATTGTTTCAGAATCCACAAAGAAAATTCTGGATACAAAATCCAAGGTCGCATTCAAGAAAATTGAAAAGACAGCCAAAACCGTCACTACGGGTGAAAAGTTAGTCATCGAGACACCTGACAAGGAAAACGCAATGTTCATGTCCGGTATTATGTTTCCCTTGAAAGACTCTGATCCTGACTTTGCGGGATTGGCCATTGCGGACTTTATAATTGGAAGCGGCAGTTTAAGCTCAAGGCTTGGGAACAGGGTCCGCCAGAAAGAGGGCCTGGCATATGGTGTTCGTTCCGGATTCGAAGCTGATGCTGAGGATCAGTCCGCAAGGTTCATGGTGATGGCAAGTTGTAATCCCTCGAAAATCAAAAATGTTGATGTTGCGGTCTTTGATGAGATCAAAAAATTCCTGGATGCAGGCATAGATGCGACAGAATTTGCTGAGGCCCAAAAAGCTTTTCTTGCGCAGCTTAAAATCGAGCGCACAACAGATTCCAGGCTGGCATCCATACTTGCGGAAAATCTCGCAGCCAACAGGACCATGGATTTCTACAAGGATCTTGAGCTGAAAATCAAGAATTTGACAGCTATTGAAGTTGTTGGCGCATTTAAAAAGCATGTGTCATCGGAAAAAATGATCACGATTTGGGCGGGAGATTTCAACAAGAAAAACTGACAATATGTGCTTTATTAAACAAAGAAGGAGCGTCATTAGACGCTCCTTCTTTGTTTCAAGACATCAACTTTTAACCATTATGGAAAAACTGCTACCAACAAGGCGATTGTCAAAAGCTCGGAAACCGTACCCGTCACACTCACATTCGGTGGATACCACATGTATGGAACAGGATCACCTGGAAGGCAATATCCTGAACTACTGTCATATCTTCGGAATGGATCGGTAGCCATGTGGTAGGGCAGAGTCACAAAATCATAGAAAAATGTGAGGGTGGAAACAAAAGGCTGTACTGCACCAAGGTCCCAGCCATATCGTTCGCTGTTGATCTCATGAAAGAAAAGACGATCATAGGTCAGATAGAAAGGTTCAACTTTCCTATCATGCCTGGCCCAGTTACGATTTCTCCATTGATAATCATATTTTTTGGTGCTGAGAACCACATCAGACGGAAAAACAAGTCGTTCAAGTTGATCAACCGACTTTTTTTCCTGCCCCATGCGCTCACGAAGGGAGTCCTCGGATTCCAACCGGAATAACCTTTCTGCCCCTGGTGGATCCAATTGAATCTGGTAAGCGGAAAGCAAATCCTGGGATGATTTCGGGTCATTAATCAAAGGCATGGTTTGCCCGGGAATATCAGACGCCCGACTTGGGCCTTTAGATTTCAAACCGGTCGCTACAACCTTTCCTTGAGTTGGGTTGGTTATCGCTTCTGGCTCTACTGCAATCACAATACTGGTGGTAAGAAAAAAACTTACAGCCAGGAATTTAGTTACTATCGCTGTGCGCATGGTCTGTCCTCGAAGAATAATTCGGGGCCTCGTGCGTTATGGAGATATCGTGCGGGTGACTCTCAGCCACACTAGCTCCGCTAACTTGAATGAATTTGGTTTTGGTCCTCAACTCTTCAATATCCTTGGTGCCACAATAGCCCATACCCGCCCTCAACCCACCAACAAGCTGGTAGATAAAAGGGGATAAAGGCCCTTTATAAGGCACCCTGCCCTCCACTCCCTCCGGAACAAGTTTATCGATGGTGGATTCGCCACTTTGCTGGTAACGATCCTTGGATCCCGCCATCATAGCGCCTTGGGAACCCATTCCACGATAAGTTTTAAAGCTGCGACCTTTGTAAAGAATGATCTGGCCGGGCGATTCCGCCAAGCCAGCCAGAAGACTCCCAAGCATGACACAATTAGCCCCAGCGGCAATTGCCTTGGTTATGTCTCCAGAATATCGAATGCCACCATCACCAATGACAGTGACCCCGAGTTCTTTAAGCCCGCTTGCTACCTGATTAATTGCGGTGATTTGTGGCACACCCACTCCAGAAATCATTCTGGTGGTGCAGATGGAACCTGGACCGATTCCTACTTTCACAGCATCAGCTCCCGCATCAACCAAGGCTCTAGCTCCTTCAAGTGTGGCAACATTTCCTGCAATCAAATCGATCGAGAACATTGATTTAATTTTCCTGACCGTTTCAATCACATTCTTGCTATGGCCATGGGCAGAATCAACAACAACGACATCAACTCCAGCTTTGATCAGGGACTCGACTCTTTCAAAATCAAAAACCCCTACCGCGGCTCCAACTCTCAGCCTACCTCGCCTATCTTTACAGGCACTTGGAAAGCTGCTCAACTTGTCAATGTCTTTGATCGTAATCATGCCCTTCAGTATAAACTTATCGTCAACCAGCAAAAGTTTCTCGACCTTATTTTCCGTTAAAATCGTTTCAGCTTCCTCAAGAGTTGTATTTTCCGGGGCAGTAACAAGATTTTCCCTGGTCATAACCTCGGAAATTTGCTGATTAGTATTGGTTAGAAATCTTAAATCCCTGCGCGTTAATATCCCTTTTAAGTGACCATTAACCGTTATAGGAACGCCACTTATCTTATTTTGTTCCATTATTCTGCGCGCATTTACCACTTTCTCTTCTGGCGGCAATGTAATTGGATCCGTGATTATTCCATTTTCACTTCGTTTTACTTTATCCACCTCCCGTGTTTGATCTATGATTGACAAATTTTTATGTATTATGCCCATTCCCCCCTCTTGGGCCAAAGCTATCGCAAGGTCACTTTCGGTGACTGTGTCCATGGGGGAAGATAAAATTGGTATGTTTAGCTTTATGTTTTTGGTCAAGTTGGTCCGTAAATCAACCTCTCTGGGAACCACATCGCTATATGCGGGTTCCAAAAAAACATCGTCAAAAGTAATTCCTTTGTAGCTGATTCGATCCAACATGCTGTAACTCCTCTGAAAAACTTGATTTGCAAATTATATCAGTATGCGGGGTTGTGGAAACCTTTGGTTTCTCTAACAAGCGGGCAAACGCTTTTATTAATTTAAAATTCCTAATAATAGTTCAGTCAACCATTACGCGATCACTAATACAACACAGAAAAAGCACCAGATAAAAACTCATGCTCGTTGATTGCAAAACTCTGATCAAAACCATTTTTGAAATCCACGCCGATGAAGGTATCATCAGGTAAAACAGGCCTAATTTCCACTAGCAAGTATGGCTTTTGCCTCAGCGATTGCCCCTAGTATCTGGGGAACCCTTTTTTGGTCTTTAATTTTCGGGCTATTCAGCCAAGCCTCAGTGTTTTCAAAATGAGGCAACAATCCTTTTATCGCAACAAACTTTCGATGATTTTGCATGGAATTGTTTGATTTAACGATGTTAAATCTAGGGTTGGTATGCGCCCTGACCAATGTTTTACCATTTTCGCTGGAAATAATTCTGGCACAGATCCATTGATAATTTGTCAGATCTAATTCTATTTCAGTTTGAATTTGATCTCGGTTTTCATCCCTTTTAACGGGAATAATTTCACCATTAATGACCAACTCAATATGATCCGACGGAAGAACATCAATCGCGACCAGACTTATTTTTCCAGAGGAACCCTTATTTTCAATTTGTATATCTATAAATGGCCCATTACTGAAAAAAGAATCACCTTTTCTAACAGACTCAAGCCATGTCAAATGCAAAAGTGCCCCAATTTCCCTAGAATTTTTACACCATGTTTTTGGATGACCGAGCAATACATTATTATTTTCTTTGCCGCTTGCCCCGACAGAATTGACTTTCAATCCAGCATCAAGCAATCTATACCAAAAAAGAATTTGGGAATTCTCTCCCAAACTGAGACTAGAAATCTCAACAAGATCAATCTCCTTCAAAACCAGGGCCGCCAAGGCCTCGCCTTGAAACTCATTTGCAGGATCAAAGACCCAGGTTACAAGTCCGTTTTTACGGTGCCCCTGCCTGCACCAATCAATTACGGACCACAGGTTTGAGGAGTCTGTCAAGTTTGAGGAAAGCGGAAAAACCGGGCGATGGGAATGAATGATACTGATGGCACCTAGAAAAAAATTATGGTTGAGCGTGTTCACAAAAAGAGTGCAGCCAAATTTTTCATAAGCCACTTCCTGTCCCGAAAAGTCCAAAATGTCAGTGCTATCAGAAATTCCACTTCCGGGAATTTTAACTTCGCGCGCAAGAGAATGCACAATGTCCAATCCTTCAGCTGCCCCCTCCAAAACAGATGCCGCCCATGAGAGGCCATGACAGCGAGCATCTCCACTTATAAGATCCGACCAGATGGAGTTTGATTTTTTTTCAATGATGATTCTCAGGGCGGCCTGTCCTTGTTTTATTTCCACACTTTTACAAAACCCGTGAAAGCGCTCCCCTTTGAATACTTCAAAGTTATAAAAGCCTGGTTGAAGATCAATTTCGCAGGCCCCATCGATATAATAATATTTTTTCTCACCAAGAATGACTTGGCCACCAACTGCATGGTGGGCAATCGGGGGAAAATTTTCCTGCCTGCCAAGGGGAGCATAAGAATTTCCATCGATATCGGAAATTCTTATGCGAACCGGAATGGCCTTTTGAGTTGCACTATCACTTACACGCAGGTGAATCAGGGTCATTATTAAAACCTCGATTCCGCTTAAAATGAATCAGGCGTGCGTCGCCCCGGCATTGGAGACGATTGCCCTGAAGGCCTCTATGGCCTTTGGGAACAGCTCAGGGCCGGTATTTCCGCCAGTTGGTCCACCGCCTAGAAGGTGGGGTTCAAGGGTTGCAAATCCTGTGTAACCGCGAGATTGGACATCTGCAATTATTTTTGGAATCATCCCCCCGCCAGTTCCGGCAAGGCAACCATGTTTTTCATTTGCAACCCAGTCCTTGACATGGAAATGAGTTGTGTAATCCCGCGCCTTCAGCCAACCTTCCCACGGATCATAGCCGCAAAACACATAATTTGCAGGATCAAACGCCGCGTGAAAGTTCTCACAGGAAAATCTTGAAAGTAACTCGTGAACCCTGTCCGGGGAGTCCCCATAAATCCCATGTTCATTCTCATGAAGAAGCACCACACCAGCTTTCCTGGCAAACTCCACCTTTTTTTCCATTCTTCGAAAAACCTCATCCTTCCATTTTGGCCACTGGTCACCATCGGGAAGATAATAACTAAAAATGCGAATGTTTTTGATCCCAAAAACACCACATAAGTGGATCGCCCTTTGGAACCTAACCAGATGAGGCTCAAATGGCTGGTCCGCCTTTATCTTGCCTATTGGGGAACCAATGGCACTAAGGCCAAAGCCATTCTGATCAAGCAACTTTTTAAAGTCAGAAATCTGAGCATCCGTGAGATCCAGGACATTGGTCTTGTGGATTGAGCGAAACTCAATGAACTTGACCTTGGATGCTGCAAGCACATTGATCTGTTCAACTGGATCAGGAGAGATCTCATCCGCAAACGCGCTCAAAATAAAGTGTGCCATCTTAACCTCGAATCTTAATTGATTTAATTGGCCTGCGATTTTCCCGGGGTCCAAAGGACATCATCAGCCCCATTATTGTTGTAGACCCTAGCCATCACAAAGAGAAGGTCTGATAGCCTATTAAGATAAATAATCACATTTTCATTGACTGCTTCCAACCTTGAGAGATGAACAACCAATCTCTCAGACCTTCTGCATACCGTCCTGCATATATGAAGCCAGCATGAAACAACCGACCCCCCCGGCAGAATAAAACTATTTAAAGGAGATAACCTTTCGTTGAATTCATCAATTTTTTTCTCAAGTCGCTCCCACTGTTGCGGGCGGATTCGAAGGCGATTATCAGGTGAATCATCCGCTGCAGGAACGCACAAGTCCGCTCCCAGGTCAAAAAGGTCATTTTGAATACTTCTCACAAAGTCCAGATCCCCGCCTGCGGGAAGAAGATTGGCAACCATGCCGATGTTGGAATTAAATTCATCGACTGTCCCATACGCTTCAATCCTGGGATGATCCTTCGAAACCATGGTTCCCGTGCCTAAGGCAGTATTCCCTTTGTCACCAACCTTGGTGTAAATCTTTGACAAATATACCATAAGATCCTCCTGACTTTAAATTTCAACCTACGCCAATAAAAGCATGGTAGTCACCAAGTTGCAAGATGTTCACAAAAAGAAAAAAGCAGACCAAGATTTCTCATGGTCTGCTTCTGATCAATTTATGAAGAAATCAACCACAACCAGTTGTGGCACCGCAGGTATCACACTTGCAGCATGCGCCACTGCGTATCAAAGTCAGCTGCTGGCATTCGCTACAAGGATCACCCTCGTATCCTTTTAACCTTGCAACCCGGATACGGTCATCTGACGGCTTGGATGCCACAGAAACCGCATTAGATGAATCATGTAGAGAGGAAGCATGATTACCATTGGTTGAGGTGTAATGCTGCTCTCCAACACCTTTCATTGGCCGGAGATTCCCGGTTCGGGGGATGAAGAACGCCTTCTGACTTGAAGATGGTTTTTCTTCCTTGTCGTCAAAATCCTCATCCGAAAGATCTGCCTCATAATCAGGGCCATTCGGCGCTCGATCTATCGCATCCGCACGCAGGTCCTCAGGCTGAACATGTGCCAGGTCATGACGACCGAGATAAGTAATCGCCAACTCCCGGAAAATATAATCAATCACAGAAGTTGTCATCTTGATGTGAGGATTACCCTGGACTGGGCCATTTGGCTCAAATCGAGTGAAAACAAAGGCATCAACATATTCCTCGAGTGGAACACCATGCTGCAGGCCAAGGGAAACCGCGATGGCGAAGCAATTGGTCATGCTCCTGAAAGCTGCCCCCTCCTTGTGCATATCGATGAATATTTCACCCAGCGAATTATCCTCATATTCACCTGTGCGAACATAAATCTTATGATTTCCTATTCGGGCTTTCTGGGTATAACCAGCTCTTCGATCAGGCAAACGGCGACGGTTGGCAATATATCTGTAGACAACCTTTTGCGCCAAACGCAATGGGGAGTTTGGATTCTCATCAGGCTTTGCCTCATCCATCTGTGAGTCAACAGTGATGTCTTCGGCATCCGCGACGCTATTTAAAGGCTGACTCAACTTGGAACCATCGCGATAGAGTGCATTAGCCTTTAGCATGAGTTTCCAACTCATCATGTAGGCATTCTTGACATCATCAAAAGTCGCGGAATGGGGCATATTGATGGTTTTGGAGATGGCACCTGAAACAAACGGTTGGGCCGCGGCCATCATGAGTATGTGGGCCTCAGCGGAAAGATAGCGCTTTCCATTTTTCCCGCAACGATTGGCGCAGTCAAACACAGCATAATGTTCTTCACGGAGGTGGGGTGCCCCCTCAATCATCATGGTCCCGCAAACAAATTCACTCGCTTCCTGGACCTGCTGTTTGCTGAAACCCAAGGCGTTCAACACATCAAATGTCGGAGACTCGATTCTTTCCTTGGGAATACCAAGGTTTTTCTCCAATGCTTCATCACCCAGACTCCATCTGTTGAATGCAAATCCCAGCTCAAATACAGAAGGAAGTTGTGTCTCGATTTTCTGGATGAGTTCAGGTGTGAAACCCTTGGAAGCCAAGGATTCCGGATTGATGTGAGGGCAACCCTTTAAAGTACCTGCACCTTTGCAATAACGAACAATGTCATCAATCTGGGCCTTGCTGTAACCAAGTCTTTGCAAAGAAGGAGGCATTGAGGAATTGATGATTTTAAAATATCCGCCACCAGCAAGCTTTTTGAACTTCACCAGTGAAAAATCAGGCTCCACACCCGTGGTATCACAGTCCATCACAAGCCCTATTGTCCCAGTTGGAGCGATGCAAGTGACTTGTGCGTTGCGATAACCATGTTTTTCACCGAGAGAAAGCATCAAATCGGCTTCATTTCTGGCAGCTTCAAGGAGATATCCCGGGCACTTGGAAGGATCAAGTTCAACCGGTTTGATCGTAAGCCCCTCGTATTCAGAGGGGTTCGTTTTATACGCTGCCCTGCGATGATTTCGGATCACCCTTAGCATCGCATCCTTGTTAGCGTCATATCTGGCAAATGGTCCAACTTCCGCAGCCATTCGAGCGGACATCACATATGAGGAATTATGCAGTATAGCGGAAAGAGCACCACACCAGGCTCGACCTTCAGGGGAATCATAGGGAATTCCCTGGACCATCAAAAGAGTTCCAAGGTTGGCATAGCCCAAGCCGAGGGTGCGGAAATCGTAGGACTTTTGCGCAACAGGCACACTTGGAAACTGTGCCATGTAAACTGAAATCTCGAGAACCAATGTCCATAGGTAACAACCATGCCTGAAAGCCTCGACATCAAACATGCCTGTTGATGGATCATAAAACTTGATCATGTTCAATGACGCCAGATTGCAAGCGGTATCATCCAAAAACATGTACTCGCTGCAAGGATTGGAGGCATTGATCCTGCCATCGGCAGGGCAAGTATGCCACTCATTGATGGTGGTATCATACTGGACACCTGGATCGGCACACATCCATGCGGCATTGCAAATTTGGTCATAGAGATCTGCAGCCTTGAGGGTTTGACAAGGCTTTGGATCACGACCTGCCTTTAATGCTTTCTCTTTTTCAGTGCGGAAATACAGCGGCCATTCGCCATCCTCAAGCACAGCCTTCATGAATTTATTATCAATTCGGACAGAGTTATTGCTGTTTTGCCCGGAAACAGTCGCATAGGCTTTTGAGTTCCAATCAGTGTCATATTCATCGAAGGCAATTGAAGTGGCACCCAGCTTGGCCAACTGGATGGATCGCTCGATATAATTTGCGGGCACCAAAAACTTGGTCGCATTCACAACAGCCTTGCGAAGCCCCTGGTTTTTCTTCACATCAAATCGTTCTTCAGCTTTTGGCCATGAATTGCATGCCTTGATTATCGCGTTCAATTCTCGTGAAAGTAATTTCGATCCCACTACCAAAGAGGCGACTTTTTGCTCCTCGACAACCTTCCAATTGATGAATTCCTGGATATCGGGATGATCAAGGTCAAGGACAACCATTTTCGCAGCCCTGCGGGTGGTACCGCCTGACTTGATCGCCCCAGCGGCGCGATCACCAATCCTAAGGAAACTCATCAAACCACTTGACCGACCACCACCAGACAGGGGTTCAGCTTCACCGCGGAGATTGGAAAAATTACTTCCAGTGCCGGAACCATATTTAAAGATTCTGGCTTCACGGACCCAAAGATCCATTATTCCGCCTTCGTTGACGAGATCATCTTCAATCGACTGGATGAAGCACGCATGTGGCGCAGGGTGCTCGTAGGCGGACGAGGAACGAACCATTTTACCACTGGAAGGATCTACGCGGTAATGACCTTGGGCCGGGCCATCAATCCCGTAAGCCCAATGAAGGCCCGTATTGAACCATTGGGGTGAATTAGGAGCAGCCATTTGATTGGCTAGCATGTAGCAAATTTCATCATGAAAGGCTTGAGCATCCTCTGGGGTTGAAAAATAACCACCCTTCCAGCCCCAATAAGCCCAACATCCAGCCAAACGCCTAAACACCTGCCTGCTGTCTGTTTCATGCAGATCCCTTGCATCACCATCAACTGGAACACTTCGTTGAAGGAATTCGGGTACACCTTGCTCGTGAACCTTGGAGGATTTACGGGGCAAACCAGCCTTCCGGAAATATTTCTGTGCAAGTATGTCTGTGGCAACCTGCGACCATTTCTCAGGCACCATCACATCATTCATTTCAAACACGGACTTACCGTCAGGATTCACGATTTTTGATGATCGTGGGACAAACTTTATTGACGAGAAGGGATCCTTACCCTCAACGGTGAAGTTACGATTTATTCGCATGATATCCTGATCTTTCGTTTTTTACGCAGGGGTCGCCACCATCCATAGTAACACGACTGTTCGACGGGAAGAACCTGCTACTCACATGAACCGAGGTGTGTATCCTAATAATCATTCATCAAATGTACACAATAAAATTTCACAAAATAAAACGATTTTTCCCAAACTATTATTATTGCGGAGGTTGCGATCCAAGAACAAATGGAAGTGTCAAACCTTTTTGGTCTTGATACTTACCTTTCTTGTCAGCGTAGCTTGTTTTACACATGGCGCTACCCTTGAAAAACAGGATCTGAGCAATTCCTTCATTCGCGTAAATTTTAGCGGGAAGTGGCGTAGTATTGCTGATTTCTATGGTGACTCTGCCGCGCCATTCAGGTTCCAAAGGTGTGACATTCACAATGATGCCACAGCGCGCGTAAGTGCTTTTTCCCACACAAACCGCGATAATATCCCGTGGTATTTCAAGATATTCAACGGTTTCAGCCAGCGCGAAGCTATTGGGGGGAATTAGACAATAATCAGCTTCAATATCAACAAATGAAGCGGGATCAAAATTCTTGGGATCCACCACAGTACAACGGGCGTTTGTGAAAACCTTGAAATGCCTGTCAACACGCACATCATAACCATAACTGGTAACACCGTAGGAAATCAAACCTTTGCGGCCTGAACATTCCTCATAGGGTTCGATCTTAATATTTTCCTTGATCATCCAGTCAGGTAAAACAGCCATGTTTAAATCCTCATTTTAAAAAATTCCACGATTCCAAGCACAGAAGACATTACAGTTGTAAAACTGATCCAATAACCACTCAAACACATGATCAACTAAGTGATGTTTATACTTTCCTTTTTAGAAATCAACAAAGAAGTTTTGGAATTTATAAGGTGATGTTTATTCACAGGGTCTTTAAGCCTGAAACTGAAGGATGATTTAAATTTTCTAAAGGAGACTTGATTAATGAAATGAAAATTCCATCATGGTTTATCATGAAAAACAAAGAAAAGAGTTCCACAATTGAATAAGGCCTGTTATTAATAATAGGTAAGGTAAAAAGGCACTATAAAAACTGTTTTCAATGAATAAGGAAGACCATGAATTCAGAACACACGCCAGCTGAAAAATCAAATTCAAAGTTAACACCAATCAAGTTATTTTCAAAATGGATGACCTATTCATTACCAGTCGCCATATTGCTGGCCCTGGCTTTTCTTGTGAGATATTTTTACCTTCCCGGAAGTAGTACCGTTCTTGCGCAACCCCCCGCTGAAAAAGCCGGTGCCCAGGAAAAAGCACGGCCAGAAAAAGTCGCAGCTCCTGACTTTGATGGTGGTGTTGCATGGCTCAACACGGCAAAACCGATAAGCATCAAAGATCTTAAAGGAAAGATTGTGCTTCTGGATTTCTGGACACTTTGCTGCATCAACTGCATTCACACTTTGCCAGACCTTGCCAAACTCGAGAAAAAATACGCTAATGAGCTTGTAGTTATCGGAGTGCATTCCGCAAAGTTTGAGAATGAAAAGGAAACGGAAAGCATTCGCAAGGCGATTTCCCGCTACGAAATCAAACATCCCGTTGTGAATGATGCGAACATGAAAATCTGGCGAACTTATGGGGTTAATTCCTGGCCGACACTGGTTCTATTGGATTCTGAGGGAAATTTTGTCGCCAAAGGGTCCGGTGAAGGCCTTCACGATGCGGTTGATTTGGCGATTGCCAAACTTGTTAAATCAGGCAGGGAAAACAAAACCCTTAACGAAAAGCCCATCGATTTTGGTCAAACAGTTGAAAAAGCCTCATCACCGCTTTATTTCCCTGGAAAAGTATTGGCGGATGCAGAATCAAAACGAATTTTTATCGCTGACAGCACCAACCACAGGCTTATCATCACCGACCTTGAAGGCAAAGGTATTGCTGCTGTGGGAAAATCTGGAAAGCCCGGTTTCAAGGATGGCAACTACGCTGATGCCATGTTTGATGACCCACAAGGAATGGCGTTGATGGGAGATGATCTTTATCTTGCGGACAGAAAAAATCATCTCATTAGAAAAATTGATCTTAAGAAACAAACCGTTTCCACTGTTGCTGGCACCGGTAAACAAGGCCACGACCGCGACACAGGCGGTGTCGCGACATTGGTCGGATTAAACAGTCCTTGGGATTTGCTTCGAAAAGGTGATACCTTGTTTATCGCGCAAGCGGGGCATCATCAAATCTGGACACTCGACCTGAAGTTCAAAAAGCTTGAGCCATATGCGGGAAATGGAAGAGAAAATCTCCGAGATGGACCATTACCTTCATCCAATTTCGCGCAACCCAGCGGATTAACCACGGATGGTACCAGCTTATTTGTCGCAGACAGCGAGATCAGCGCGATTCGATCACTACCACTTGATGGCAAAGGCAATGTGAAAACTCTTGTTGGGCTTGGACTTTTTGAGTTTGGGGATATTGACGGCATTGGCGACGAAGTGCGAATTCAACATGCGCTTGGTGTCGCATGGCATGAGGGATTGATTTATATCGCCGATACCTATAACAGCAAAATCAAAACCCTTGATCCCAAAACAAGGGAGTGCAAAAGTTTTCTTTCCAGCACTAAAACCGGCTGGATGGGTGGCCCTATGTTTAATGAGCCTGCAGGAATTAGCATTGCAGGCGGGAAGATTTATATAGCAGATACCAATGCACACAGGATACAGGTGGCTGATCTTAAATCCAAGGAAGTGACAACTCTTAAATTGAGCGGGGTGGATTTTATCCCTAGGTAACTCCAACCCGCGGTCAAATGTTACAAACACTATTCAAACAAACTGATTTTTAATGACAAAGTTTAGACTTCCTACTGCAATCGCCATGGTCGTTTTGATGGCAGTATCTTGCAACTTTATGCAAGTATTCGGCCAAAATCCCGCACCAGCCACAGCTTCTAGGATTGAATTCATCGCTACCTTAGGTGCGAACGACCCTTTTTCCGACTCAAATTTGGAAGGACAAAAGGAGTTCAAAGCCCGCAGAGGTGAGGTTTTAACGCTTCGAGTCCAAGGAATCCCAAAACCTGGTTTTCACACTTACCCGATCACCCAAAGAACAGAAAACCAAGATGAGAATGGTCTTTCAAAAATAATTTTTAAAGACAACCCTTCGTTCACACCTATATACCCATTGACAGAATCCGATCCCGAATTAAAGGAGGAAGGCCCTCTTGGGTTTTTCCTGGAGTTTGAAAAACCGTTCGTTTGGACTCAAGAAATACACATAAAACCTGACGCTAAAATTGGGCCCCAGACTCTGGAATTCGCAATCAAACTGCAGGTTTGTGACTCCAAATGCGTTTGGGGGGAACATTCATTCAACATCCCGATATTGATATCAAATTCAGATCCACTTGAAATCTCTGATGAACTTAAAAAAAAGCTTGAGATTAAACCCGGGTCACCAAAAGTAATTGCAAATGTCAAACCAATCAAGCCAAGCTCAAACAATACACAATCCAATTTAGAAAAACCTCAGGCGGGTTCAGATGGACTATGGGCATTCGCGCTACAGGGCATGTTTTGGGGAGCAATTTCCCTGGTCACCCCCTGTGTTTTTCCAATGATTCCCATAACTGTAAGTTATTTCCTCAAGCAATCAGAAAAAACCAACCACAGACCGGTGGCTATGGCGGTGGTATACAGCATCACCATTGTGACTGTGTTGACCATTGCCGCTGTGGCTCTTCTTTCTTTTTTCAGATTGATCAGCGTTCATCCAGCAATGAACTTTGGGTTGGGAGGGCTTTTTATCTTCTTTTCTTTAAGCCTTCTTGGCATGTATGAAATTGAACTTCCCAGTGGATTGGCTCACTTCACAAGCTCCAAACAAGGACAGGGTGGGATGGTTGGAACCATATTCATGGCTTTAACATTCACCATAGTGAGCTTTGCATGTGTGGCTCCTTTTCTAGGTGGTTTTGGTGGCACAGCGTCGGGTTCCAACCTCACTTTCCTTCATCGATTGCTGGGTGGGTTTGCTTTTTCAATCACTTTCGCCTCACCATTCTTTCTGCTCGCCTTGTTTCCCGGAATGTTGAAAAAATTACCCAAAAGTGGCAACTGGCTAAACAGTGTCAAAGTGGTAATGGGCTTTTTGGAGTTGGCTGCCGCCATCAAGTTCTTCAGGGCCGGGGAATTGGTTTTATTACCTGAGCCATTGATATTCACTTACGATTTCTCCATGTCCATGACTGTGATCATCGCACTTTGCTGCGGTTTTTATCTTTTGGGATTCCTGCAACTTCCCCATGACACTCCGTCTGAACATACCAGCGTTCCCGGGGTGGTTTTTGGATGTGTGTTTCTAGCGTTTGGTATTTATCTTGCGCCATCTTTATTGAAACTCAAGGAAGACGGATCACGAGCCCGGCCATCTGGGATCATATTCGCCTGGGTAGATTCATTTTTATTACCTGAGGAAAGTGATGATCTTCCTTTCACGGGAGACCTCGACCGCGGTATTGAAGAAGCAAAAAAACAAAACAAGCTGGTCTTTATTGATTTTACCGGGGTCACTTGCACGAACTGCAAAATAAACGAGGCAAATGTTTTCCCCCTTAAGGATGTCAAGGAGCTTCTCAAAAAATTCGTGCTTGTGCAACTTTACACTGATAGGGTGCCGGACAAATTTTACTCCGCCGACGAAAGGTCCTCTTTCCAAGGAAGCGCCACCAAGCAGCGGATCGATGCCGGGAAAAACCTGGACTTTCAAAAATCCAAGTTCAACACCGAACAACTTCCACTTTATGTGGTGATAAAACCAGATGCGGCCGGCTTCATTGAAGTGGCGCGGTACGATGAGGGGAAAATCAATGATGTGCCTGCTTTTGTCAACTTTTTAAAAGCCGGTCTTCAAGGAAAGTGATCCACCCGGGTAAAGCTGTGTGACCAAAAGTTTAAAACCAACTTCAAGGAGCTTCATTCAATGTCAACCACCTCCAAATCAAAAACAATCAAAGCGCCAAAGGTCTCAAACCAAAAGTTATTTATAAATGGGAAGTGGGTGAACAGCCTATCCGGAAAAACATTTGCGACGCTAAATCCAGCGACAGGCCAGGAAATCTGCCAAATCGCTGAAGCAGATGCGGCGGACATTGATCTTGCGGTTAAGGCTGCCAGAAAAGCATTTGAAAGCGGACCTTGGAAAAAAATGAGCGCTGCTGAACGGGGAAGGCGGATAAACAAACTTGCGGATCTCATGGAAAAAAACCTTCCTGAACTTGCCGCTTTGGAATCGCTTGACAATGGTAAACCGCTCCGCGACTCATTGAACGCGGACCTGCCCCTTAGCATCAAGGCTTATCGTTACTACGCCGGATGGTGTGACAAGACACATGGAAAAACTATTCCAGTTGAAGGGGAATATTTTTGTTACACCAAGCATGAACCAGTGGGGGTTGTGGGCCAGATTATTCCATGGAATTTCCCACTTTTGATGGTTGCATGGAAATGGGCCCCCGCACTCGCGACCGGCTGCACCATTGTGCTGAAACCGGCGGAGCAAACACCTTTGACAGCTTTGCGCATGGCGGAACTTGCCCAGGAGGCTGACATCCCGGATGGGGTCATAAATGTTGTGCCAGGTTTTGGCCCGACAGCGGGCGCGGCTATTTCCTCCCACATGGATATCGACAAGGTAGCTTTTACCGGGGAAGGCAGCACTGGGCAAATCGTGATGCAAGCCGCGGCTAAAAGTAACCTGAAAAGAGTAAGCTTGGAACTGGGCGGAAAAAGCCCAAATGTTGTTTTTGCTGACGCCGACTTGGATGCGGCAGTGGAAGGCGCGTACTTTGGCTTGTTTTTCAACCAAGGCCAATGTTGTTGCGCGGGAAGCCGATTATTCGTGGAGGAAAAAATCCACGATGCATTTGTTGAAAAATTGGTTGCCCGAGCGAAAAAACAACGAGTCGGCGATCCCTTTGACATGTCAACAACCCAAGGCCCCCAAATATCCCAGGAGCAATGCGATCGAATCATGGGATACATTGATGCGGGTGTTTCTGAGGGAGCAAACTTATTAAGTGGTGGAAAAAGAGTGGGCAGCAAGGGGTACTTTATTCAGCCGACCATTTTTGACGGGGTCAAGGATAACATGCGGATAGCTCGTGAGGAAATTTTTGGCCCAGTTATGAATATTTTAAAATTTAAGGATGTCGACGAGGTAGTTCAGCGAGGAAATAAAACATTCTACGGTCTGGCAGCGGCAATATGGACCAAGGATATAACCAAAGCCCACCGGTTGGCAAACAATTTGAAAGCTGGAACTGTTTGGGTGAATTGTTACGATGTTTTTGATGCCGCTGCACCTTTTGGCGGTTTCAAAATGAGCGGTATCGGACGTGAACTAGGTGAATACGCGCTAAGCCTTTACACCGAAGTAAAGACAGTCTATGTTAATCTAGGCTAACACCCCCAGTGGCCAAATGTTCACAAACTGGCTTTCTGGCCTTTTATTCATTTTTGTTTCCATGCTATAAATTCATCTGTTGAGCAGCAATTTAATCCATGAATGCTGCTTTATCAGGAGAATATGTATGGCTAGGTTTTTATTTGTTTTGATCTTCTGCTTTGGTTACATCGGAAAAACTTTTGCACAAACGAATGTGCCTGCTACCCCCAACCAAGCACCCACTGCCGCCCAACTCCAGCAATACCTCAATCGTTGGGAACAGGAAATGCTGAAGGTGCAGACGCTTGCAGCTTCCATCAAATTAATTGAAAAAGATAAAACTTTTGAAACAACCTCCGCATCCATCGGCATTGCCAAGTACATGAAACTGGGTTCCGGCCAATCAACAGTGAATCTTGCAAGTTTGGAATTGCGCAAAGAGGGAAAAGCTGATTTGGACAAGAAGTTTCTTTGCACGGGCAATTATCTTTATCAAATTTTGTTTGAGGCAAAAGAGATCAGAGCCTTTGAAATGCCCAAGCCAAAACAAGGCCAGGTTGCAGAGGATAGTTTCATGTCATTATTGTTTGGAATGAAAGCAGAAGAAGCACTTCGCAGATATGACATTAGATTATCCAAGGAAGACCAATGGTATATTTACATGGATATAATTCCAAGATTTCCCGCGGACAAGGCAGACTTTCAAAGGGCCAGAATTGTCTTCAATCGCGCCAATTTCATGCCAAGACAATTATGGTTTGAACAACCCAATGGCAGCGAAGTCACCTGGGATATCCCCAAGATGGAAATGAATGTGAAACTGGAAAGAAGCGAGTTTGACCCGCCCCGCGCCCCCCAAGGCTGGAAATTAGTCCAAGAGCCAATCGCACAACAAGGCCAACCAAGGGTAGTCCGCCCCAAACCTTGATATCCGATCTAAAAATCCAATCGTCGACCATGAATGCGTTAAATTCCAGTTTAGCTGATAATTTAATTCATTGAGCACTTTATTGAACGACCATAAGTGGTTAAAATCTAGATAGTGATGACCAATTAAAAACCTTTATTTACCCAAGGGAGTAAATCCGTGGCTGAAGATGGAGAACGCTCTCTTGCTGTTTTTGTTGACTTTGAGAACCTCGCGTTGGGATTTCTAAATCGTCGTGAGAAATTTGATATAACCAGGGTGTTCGAAAGATTGGTTGAAAAAGGCAAGATCGTATTCAAAAAAGCATATGCGGACTGGAACAGATTCAGTGCTTACACTGCAATGCTTCATGAAGCCGCCATTGAATTGACCGAAATCCCCAGGAGAAGCCAGACAGGAAAGAACTCCGCGGACATTCGACTTTGTGTCGATGCGATGGACATGGCTTATTCCAAGGAACACATTGACACATTTGTGGTAATTTCAGGAGACAGTGATTTTTCCCCTCTGGTATCAAAGCTCAAGGAACTTGGAAAACATGTGATCGGCCTTGGAATGCAGGAATCAACATCCGAGTTGTTGAGAGACAATTGCGATGAGTTCATTTATTACGAGGACCTTGAACATAAACATGGGACTTTTCCGGAATTTGACGCTTCAGTTCCTGACAGCAAGAGAAAGGCATTTAAACTACTGCTTGACTCACTGTTGGCTCTTCGCAGGGAGAACAAGGAGGTGATATGGTCGTCAATGGTGAAAGACACCATGAAGCGAAAAAAGCCATCCTTCAACGAGACCTACCATGGATATCGCACATTCAGTGAATTACTGGAGGATGCTTCCCGGAATGGATTATTGGAACTCGAAATGGACAGCCGGGGAAGAAGCTACATAGTCCTGCGATTTGGCGCTGAGATGAAAGCCAAAAGGCACTTCTCAAACCGAAAACCCCCATTAACCAAGTCTCGCCCCCCACTCCCCCATCAACCATCCGCGCATTCCCCCATTGAACAACAACCAATCGCACAGGGTGCCATTGAAACAAACTTATCGGCCTCTCATGAAAGTGATCCTCTTCCCCCAACTCCTGTAGAGCAAACAAACTCCTCACCCCAGAAAACCGAGGAAGATGATATTATTTTTTCAAGGCGCTGAATAATTCCTTTATGCAATCATCCAAAGTACATTAAGATCGAATCATGCCAAAAGTTGCAATCATAGGAGGGGGAATATCAGGACTCGCACTGGCCTATAGGCTTAGGCAGTATCTTGCTGATGTTGATATCCAAATCCTGGAAAGCGAGAAAAACATTGGTGGAAAAATTTCCTCCATTCATGAGCAGGGTTTCATTTACGAATCCGGTCCAAATGGTTTTCTTGACAGCAATCCCTCCACATTGAATTTGAGCAAAGAACTTTGTTTATCAAGCCAACTCTCACCAGCAAACGATGCGGCTGCAAAAAATCGTTTTTTACTACTGGGTGGAAAACTTCGGCTACTACCATCATCTTTCATTGGGCTTTTAACCACAGATGTTCTTTCCTTGAGGGCAAAGTTCTCCTTGGCGATGGAACGCTTCCAACCAAGAAAGCAAGATTCTTCCGATGAGTCGATTTATGCTTTCGCCCAGAGAAGGGTTGGAACCGAAATCGCAGAAAAACTTGTTGATCCTTTTGTAACCGGCATATACGCGGGGGATGCACGACAAGTAAGTTATCAAGCGGGATTCCCCAGGCTTGCCGCAATGGAAAAAAATTATGGGAGCATTTCCAAGGGTCTCAAGGCATCGCGAAAAGCCCGGCTTGCCACCAATCCTGAAAGCGGAAGATCATCCGGACAGCTTTGGTCGTTTGACCAGGGATTGGGAACCCTTACCGACGCTCTGGCAGACCGATGTGGCAGGTCAAAAATCAGGCAGTTCCAAGCATCCAATCTGAAACATGACAAAGACAACAAAAAATGGATCGTTGAGGGCGGGAATGGAGAGTCTGAGTCATTTGATATTGCTGTCCTTTCATGCCCAGCAATGCAACAAGCCCAAATACTTAAAAATCTCGATGAAAAACTGGCTGATATAATTTCAAGCATACCCTACAACAGCCTTGCGGTGGTGGTGATGGGATTTCGTTCCGGAGATGTACCAATTCCTCTTGATGGATTTGGTTACCTGACTCCAAGTTCAGAAAATCGTTCAATCCTAGGTGTGCAATGGTGCTCATCCATATATCGTGGAAGAGCCCCCGCCGGTAGTGTGCTATTAAGGGCGATGTGTGGAGGGGCCTCCAGGCCGGAAATGGTTGACTTGGATGATGATGTGCTAGCCAAGATGATTTACAGGGAATTGCAATTATCAATGAAAATACAAGCACCGCCCTATTTTGTAAAAGTTATTCGCTGGAAAAACGCCATTCCACAGTACATGGTAAATCACTTGGATAAGATTCAATCGATTGACGAAACCCTTACAAACCATCCGGGGTTGTATTTGACAGGAAACGCATATAAGGGCATATCAATCAATGATTGCGTTGAAAACGCCGAGAACACCGCTGTCCAAATATCGCGCTGGTGGAATAGGAGCAAGGAAAGATCTTTTTGAACCATTTATTTGTTGTACTGGAACCCGAATAATTTTTAACATGTTGATGTTATCTCATTAGCTAGTTTTGCATTTCAGGAAATTTATCATGAAGGATGTCATTAGTCTTATTTTAGGTGGCGGGAGGGGAACTCGATTGTATCCCCTTACACAATTACGCAGCAAGCCTGCTGTGCCGATCGGAGGAAAATACAGGCTGATAGACATCCCGATAAGCAACTGCATCAACAGTGGTTTCAATCGAATATATGTCTTAACCCAGTTTCTCAGCGTCAGCCTTCACAGGCATATTGCAAACAGTTACAAATTCGACCCGTTTGGCAAAGGATTCGTTGAGGTTTTGGCCGCGCAGCAAACCAACGAAGGACAAAACTGGTACCAAGGCACCGCGGATGCGGTCAGGCAGCAAATCCGGTATGTGGTTGAAGATCACGCAAAGGAAGTTTTGATTTTATCCGGTGACCAACTCTACCGAATGGATTTTCGGGAACTCCATAGTTTTCACCAGGAGACAAAAGCTGATGTGACGATCGCTGTTCTTCCAGTTTCAAGGGAACAGGTTTCTGGCTTTGGGATCGTGCAGGTAGATGAAACATCCAAGGTTCACGCCTTTATTGAAAAACCAAAAACCATTGCGGAAATTGAACCTTATGCCGTTAAACCAGAATGGCTTTCCAAAAAAGGAATAGAAGCAAAGGACAGGCCATATCTTGCTAGCATGGGTATCTATTTATTCAACCGCAAAGCATTGCTTGACCTGCTTAACTCCCGCCCCTTGGCGACGGATTTTGGAAAAGAAATATTTCCACGGAGCATCAAAAACTACAATGTGAATGCATTCTTATTTGATGGGTACTGGGAAGATCTTGGAACCATCAAGGCATACCATGAGGCAAATCTTGCCCTCGCGACCCCAAATCCACCCTTTGATTTCCATAGTCCCAACGGAGTGATATACACCCGTATGCGATTCCTCCCGGCTTCTCGATTCCAAGGGGCCAACCTTTCCAATACCTTGGTGAGTGACGGATGTGTCATTGAGGAGGGGTCCCAACTTGAAAACTGCGTGATCGGGGTTCGAAGCAGAATAGGAAAAAATGTGACTCTCAAGGAATGCGTTATCATTGGCGCCGATCGGTTTGAATCTGACAAGGAAAGGTCCGAGAACCTTGCAAAGGGTGTTCCAAACCTGAATGTCGGGGACAATTCAGTGATTCATTGCGCGATACTTGACAAGGATTGCAGGGTCGGGAAAAATGTGCGTCTCGTAAATGACAAAAAAATCCAACATGACGAGGGTAATAATTTTGTGATACGAGACGGTATAATTTGCGTGCCAAGGGGTAGCATCATCCCTGATGGAACCGTAATCTAAAGGCCTTAGAATTATTGCAAAGGCCCCTTATGTCATCATGGCCACCTAGGCAAAATGCTTTTTCAGGAATGCTAGTTCGTTGATTGCTAGTGTCTTGCGGTTTGAAAGATCCTTTGCCTCGTATTCACCATGCAAAACAATAGTCCCGTCGAATTTAACATCGGTGATTCCCTTTGAGGCATCGCTCCAGCGCACAATGCCCTGCCCCGCGGGAACAACCCTAAAGACCCAGTCAGACTTTGGCTTTTCCCACAAAATATCCTTGATTGCCAGGATGGATAACCACTGGCGCAGAATCTCCAGTTCCATTTTTATGGGACCACCATTAACCGCCAAATGCCCCGTGTCCGCAAAAGCCCCCACATGGTGTGGATCAAAATCTTTAAGCAACTCTTTTAAAGAAGCCGCATTATTTCCAATGTTTGCTCCAGAATGCGTATGATATACGGCCTTGACCTTTGTCTCCTTGGCAAGCTTCAGGAATCCCTCTAGCTTTTTCCTTGCAGCTTGCAAATCCTCGCCAAAATTACCCTTGTAAGTGAAATAACCAATCTTGACCATCGGAACGCCTGAATTCGCACAAGCCTCAAAAAGACTCCTGGCTTCCTTGCTTTCGGCATCAACCAAAGAAGTCGGCGCGCTAACAAGCGGAATGCTTAAATTGTTTTGCTTCATGATGGCGGCAAACTTTGGCAACTCCGCGACAGCATTTGCGGGATCAATCGGGTACCCTGGCCTTACCGCAAGATCTAGGCCATCCACGCCTGTTTCCTTGCAGAACTCAACAAGTTCCAAAGGTTTTAATTCCTTGAGAGTCTTGGTGAAATAAATAAACCTCATGATTGGTCTCCCAAAATACAAATTAGCCAACAATGCCGCATCACTCCATCGAGAAGCAATGGCGAAAAAAAGAACATGGGTGCTGAGTTATTCAACCGTGTTTTCAAGTAAGCCAATACCGTTGATTTCAATTTTAATCACATCTCCAGATTGAAGTGTAAATTGATCAGGTGGAACCACCCCGGTACCAGTCAACAGAAAAGCCCCATCAGGAAAATCGTTTTCCTTGAACAACCAAGAAACCAAATCCTCAAGTTTTCGGGCCATAGACGCAAGGGAAGTCCTACCCTCAAATACCTGGGCACCAGACCTATGGATCTGAAGGTTTATGGAACAAGCCTCCCCTTGAGGCAGAAACCTAGCAAGGGTAACAACCGGCCCGAGTGAGCAGGCACCGGAATACATCTTTGCTTGCGGAAGATACAAGGGATTCTCTCCCTCAATATCCCGCGCGCTCATATCATTCCCAATGGTAAAACCAACAATTTTTCCGGCAGGAGAAACGACCAGGGTCAGTTCAGGTTCTGGAACGCTCCATTTACTGTCCTTCCTAATGCGGACTTTTTGACCAAAAGCCGCCACCTTGGCCGGGGGAGATTTAAAGAACAACTCAGGTCTTTGGGCCTTGTACACTAGATCGTAAAATTTGGCAGCGCCCTCTGATTCTCGCTCCCTAGCTTCACGACTACGCAAATAAGTGACCCCCGAAGCCCAGACCTCCTGTTGGTCAATGGGAACCAAATAAGTGACAGAACCCAAGGGAAATCTTTTTGTCGATGATGCGACAAGTCGCTCAATTTCCTTTTCAGGATTCACACCATGCAGAATTTGGGAAAAAAGCCCGGGTTGTTTTGTCAAATCTCCCAAGGCTAAAACCTCATTATTTTGAATCAACCCTACAAACAATGAACCATCATTACCTTTAAACTTCCCTATTCTCATGGACTAACACCCCTTATTTCGATTTTTTTTGAAAACAAGACCAAAGTTCAGGAATCTCTGCCAAACGCCCCTTATCAATTAAATCACATGATTTATCCAGTGCCGATTTCAATAAAGGATGAAACGCAACAGCTTGCAGGGGTTTTGGAACAGGATGCACAAGTTCACCTATTATTTTTGACAATAATTCTTCAACCCCAGCACCGGCCAACGCGGATACTCCAATGGATTCCCGGTTGTTTATTCTCTCCTGTTGAGACTCGAGGTCAATTTTATTCCTGACCATTACAATTTTTTTATCTCGCAAGTGGAGCGGCGGCGGAACTTCGTCAACAGTACAATCCTGAATCCAAAGAACCAAATCGGCAATTTCAATTGCCCTCGCCCCCATCAGCATCCCGGCATTTTCCAACGGATCGGAACTTTCCCGCATACCAGCGGTATCCGCAAAAGAAACCGCCCAGCCCTCGATTGCAGTTTCAAGCCAAAGCACATCCCGGGTGGTCCCGGGAATATCCGAAACAATACTTCGCTGATACCCTGCAAGAACATTCATCAAGCTGCTTTTACCAGCATTAGTCGGGCCCGCCAAAACTACCCTCCATGGATCAACCAATCTGCAACCCATATTTGAATAGGGTGAAATATTTGCGATGTGGTTTTTTGCCGACAATGCATCATTCGTGCACACATAAATTAGAAACTCGTCAAGCCAGGCCCTAAAGGCACCATTAAACTGATCAAGTAAAATTTTTGATGGTTCCCTGGTTGTAGCCTGATTTAGCAAGTTGAAAGCCATGGCTTGAAGGGGGTCAGGATAAATCAATGAGGAAAAATCCTGCCATTTGCAAAGAATCGCTCCCTGCGCCTGCAAAAATTCGAGCAGCATGGAAACAACTTGGATTCCACCATGCGGATGGATTTCCAGGCACAAGGGTATGGCTGATTTAAAACTTAGAACAACCTCATCACCATGGCCCAACCCCAGCCTGCCGAGAAAAATATTGCCGGCATTTGCCTCGACAGGCAATGGTTTTTTATTTCTTGGCCTGAAGACTCTTCGCATTATCTCCCATGCATTAGGGCCGCAAATTGCAATGGTTGCAATCGCGCTTTTCCCCTTGGGGGTCAACTGAGCAAGGTAGGTCAAACCATTTGGATCATTCATTGGCAATTTTCTCACCAATCAATGAGAGACCATTAAGGACAAGGTTTGGAACATACTCTCCTTTGGAATGAAAATGGTCGGCCAAAAGTTGTCCATCCCCACCGGTAAAAAAAAGTTTTGCCTGGGACCCAGCTTGCGTCTCCAATTTCTTGACTAAAAGGTCAACCCCACCCAAAAAAGCATTACCCACCCCAAAAGAAATTGCCTGAGCTGTGTTTGTTCCCGCAACTTGACTTATCTGGCCATTAACCGAAATCTCAGGTAATTGCGCTGTGTATTGGTTCAGGGATCGGGCCATTAATTTCAGGCCGGGCATGATCGCTCCTCCCAAAAAACCATCCTCGATGGTGGCAAGGTCAACCGTGACAGCACTCCCGGCATCAACAACAATCACAGCCCTGTTCTGACCTGCAAGTTTTAAAGCTGCAAAAGACGCAACAATTCGATCAATACCCGCCAAACCTGGATTTTCCAAATTGATTTTCACAGGGACATCAACATAAGTCACCAATTTCACTTTAGAGCAACGACTTTTAAGCCATTCATAGTGCCTGTGGAGAACATCAGGCACGACTCCACAAACCATGATTGATTTATGTGCATCCCGGCCAAATTTTTCCCAGGCATCTTCCCAAGAGATGGTTTCTTTTAAATCAAGCCTTTGATTCCCCACTAGAATGCCTTGACTGAAAAGGCCCCATTTGATGGAACTGTTTCCCACATCAATAGCAAGAATAGAAGGTTTCATTCTTCATCAGGATTTTTGACTTTTTGAAGTTCCCTGGTCACAGCCTGGATCATATTGGCCAATCCCTGCCCCGTCACTGCGGAGATTCCGATAACTTCCCTGCCCAATTCTTTCTCAAGCTCTTTTCGCACAATATCACTACCAGTTAATTCCGATTTACTGAGCACAATAATCTCAGGTTTAAGAATGGTATCTTTGCCGTGCAAATCCAGTTCATTTCGAATTGAATGGTAATTCGCCAAAGGAGTGGTTTGATCCATGGGAAAAGGTTCAAGCACATGAATAATCACACGGGTTCGCTCCACATGTCGGAGAAATTCATGCCCCAACCCAACCCCTTGGTGCGCGCCCTCAATAAGCCCCGGCAAATCAGCGAGGATAAAAGCTCGCTCTCCACCGATCATCACTTGTCCGAGATTTGGATGCTTGGTGGTGAAAGGGTAAGAAGCAATCTCAGGGTGCGCCCGGGACAGACGGCTAAGAAGAGTTGATTTACCCGCATTTGGTTTGCCGACCAACCCTACATCAGCTATTACTTTTAACTCCAGGGAAATATGCTTTTCTTCCCCCGGCGTTCCGGGTTGGAATTCGCGGGGTGCCCTATTTATTGAGGTGGTGAAGGCACGATTACCCCGCCCTCCCCTTCCGCCAATCGCAACCACGACCTGATCATTTGGAAGTGTCAAATCTTTCAGGATATTCCCCCGGTCCCGGTCTAAGACAAGTGTGCCGGGAGGAACTGCAATAATGAGGTCATGGGCCTTTTTACCATGGCAATTATCACCCATCCCTGATCCGCCATTTTCTGCGCGCCAATGTTTCCTATTCACAATATTCGCAAGGCTATCAGTACCCTCAATGGCCCTGATGATGACATCACCACCATCACCTCCATCACCCCCATCGGGGCCGCCCTTGGGAATATATTTTTCCCTTCGGAAGCTTACGCACCCCGATCCTCCGTCTCCGCCTTTGACATAAATCGTTACGCGATCAACAAACATTAGAAAACCCTTCTATAATTGTACAATTACAATTTTAGAGAGGGTGGGAAGTAATCAAAGGTGTAAATTAAAAGTTAAATGAAATATCAATAGGCATTTCGGTGAATCATGCCTTTGAAAATGGTCATCCAAAGTATGCGGATATCCATCCAAGGCGTCCAATGGGTTATGTAATAAAGGTCGTATTGCAGCCTTTTTCGAAGGGAAGTATTACCTCGCCAACCGTGGACCTGCGCCCAACCTGTGATCCCTGCCTTGACAGTATGCCTGGCCATATAATTTGGAATGGTTTTTCTAAATTTATCGATGAATACGGGCCTCTCTGGTCGTGGACCAACCAGGCTCATATCCCCCTGAAGAACATTGAATAACTGGGGAAGTTCATCAATGCTGGTTTTACGAAGAAAGGTCCCCAAGATAGTCCTGCGATCATCATTTTTCGCGGCCCAAACCGCGCCCGTCTCATTTTCCGCGTCCACTTTCATGCTTCTGAATTTAAGCATTTGAAATGGCTTGCCATTAAGCCCACATCTTTCCTGAGAATAAAAAACTGGTCCCCTGCTAGTCAATTTAATCAAGATCGCGATAGTGAACAACAAAGGTGAAATCAAAATAATCCCGACCAACGACAGAATAATATCCATACTCCGCTTGAACATCACATTTAAACCGAAATGCGGATTCTCTTTCAAGGAAATCAATGGCATTCCATCAACATCAACCGTGGATAGCGCCAGCCCCGCAAGCTCAGGAACATCAGCCGCCAGGCGCACATCCACAAAGGTATCTGATAAAATTTCGTAAACCTTGCGAACATCATCATATCGATTCATGGGTAAGGCGATAAAGACATTGCTAACAGTGTACTGCTTGATCAACTCGGGAAGGTCCTCGAATTTCCCCATGACATCAAGATCCTTGCTGAAGGGTGAGACCTGATCCTCAACATAGCCTATATTCTTGATACCCAACCATGAGTTCTCCTTCAAAATGGAGGCCATTTTTCTAGCGACCCTGCCAGTCCCGACAATTATGGCAAAAGACTGATCAAACCCCCTGGAACGAAATCCCCGTATCAACTTCCAATTGATCTGCCTCACAAAAAAGACAAACAGAAAATTTAGAATTCCAAAAATCGCGACCATGACCCTGGAACCTGAAAGATCCTTGCGAAAAAAGTCAACAGCCAGCAAAAGCAACAACAGGAAGAATGTTCCTTTAACAGAACAAAAAGCCTCCTCACGCATTCTGCGCATACGGTTGATCTTGTATTGTTCAGTGAAATGATACGCAACTGCAGCGGTGAATAGAACCCATGGAATATGACTGAATAAATTATCTTTTTCAACGGGGTTGGAAATAAAAGGTATCCAGCCAGTCTCAAATCTCAAATGGTAAGAGGACAACCAGGCAAGGCTTGTCGCAAGCATATCACTGATAAAAAACCAAACAATTATCAACTGACTTCTTCGCTGGATCATGATGCCATCCGTGACCAAAGCTCCATGGAAAATCAGGTTGTAAATTAAGCTTTTGAACAAAAAAAAGTCCAGACCAACATATATTGCCTATTCAATCAATCTTGCCGGAATATTTGCATAAAGCGTTTATCTCTGGAAATAAATCATGTAAAATACTATTAATATAAGTACCTATGTTGGCCATGTAACTAATTGACAATGTAATGGTGAAAGGAATTTTGAAATGGCTCATGTTGTAACCCAACCATGCAATGATTGCAGATACACCGATTGTGTTGCTGTTTGTCCTGTTGAATGCTTCTATATAGATGAAAAAATGGTGTACATCGACCCGGCAGACTGCATCGATTGCGAAGCATGCGTTCCAGAATGCCCTGTCGAGGCGATTTTTTCAGAATCTAGCGTACCTGCCCAATGGAAAAGCTTTATCCAGCTTAATGTTGATCGGACCAAAGTGCTTAAAACAAGCAAGGGGCACATAACAGAAAAACAAGAACCACTGGAAGGACCTGATTGCAAAAAGAAATAAGTCCCCATTTTTAATTAATTCTTGACGGCCCATCTGGATTACCAATAAACAGATGGGCTTTTTTATCACATCCGGACAAATAATGAATCAGACTGGCATTTTAATTGTTCAGCTTGGAACACCTGACGAACCAACTGGTCCAGCATTACGCAGATATTTAAAGCAGTTTCTGTCAGATCCAAGGCTAATTGAATTACCAAAGTTGATTTGGTGGCCCATTTTGAATCTCATCATCCTCAACACCCGTCCAAAACAATCAGCAAAAAAATACGAGCGTGTCTGGGACCCAAAAACAGGTTCTCCCCTCATGCATTACACAAAAATGCAGACCCAGTTACTACAGGAAAAATTCCCCGGTATTCCTGTGGAATTTGGGATGCAAATTGGGACCCCCCCGCTGCTTGACACCATCAAAAACATGGTTGCAAGGGGAATAGAAAAAATTATTGTCTTCCCCATGTATCCCCAATATTCAGCCACCACGACTGCCTCCGCAATGGACTGCCTCGGGCAAGCTCTTCAAAAAATCCGCAGGGTCCCTGCGATCCGATTTATCCCCCCTTACTACGAACACCCTGCATACATCAAGGCTGTAGCCTCGATAATCAGAGAACACGAAGCCAAGCTTGGATGGAAACCAGACCATCACCTGATTAGTTTCCATGGAATTCCTATTTCATATTGCCAAAGAGGCGATGTATACGCCACTCATGTAAAACGAACCACATTCGCCCTGGTAAAAGAAATGGGCTGGCCCAGAAGCTACTGGACACAATCATTTCAATCATTATTCGGCAGAGAAGAATGGCTTAAACCATACACAGAAGAAACATTGAAAAAGATGGCAAAAAAAGGAATTAAAAAAGTTTTTGTCAGCACTCCAGGATTCACATCTGATTGCCTTGAAACCATTGATGAAATCGGACATGAGGCCAAAGAGGTATTTTGTGAAGCTGGAGGGGAGGAACTTTACCAATGCCCCTGCCTTAATGATCACCCTGCCTGGATCGAAGCCATGAAAACCATTGTTGAAGAGGAAGGTGCAGGCTGGCTTTAAGATGGATAAAATTTAAGGATTATCTTTCCTCTTAGGGTAATTACCCTTTTGATTATTCTTCCACCCTATTTTGATTTATTACAAGATTTAATCAATCAACCTCCTGATTCACCTTGGGGTTCAATCCGATATTAGATATGTCAGGGGGAACACCGAAGAGCACCTTGAAAGAATCTCACCCCACTGTTTGATTTCGGTTTTTTGTTCTCCTGATTGAAGTATGGCAGCGCATGGCAGCACTGCCATACTTTTTTTATTTACTCTTCAAAATTGCTTTGAATCTATTGGTCAAATTGGCAATTCTTGCAAGTTCATCTATCGGATTAGGATGGTCATCCACCCTGAAATCCAGCCATCGGTCCCCAAGTGCGTTGGGTCCACCATTTGGTTTTACAACAAGTAGGGCCGCAGATTGTTTTCCACGCTTATCGCCACCAGCTTTCTCACCCTCCGCAAGAGATAAAAGAAGCCTTACCCCAAGGGAACCTTTAGCTTCCTCAAATCCCTTGGCCATTGCATCAAGAACCTGGGGACCAGCAAGAAGATTACCCTGGCAGGAATAATTTTTTCCAACTTTTGCCCCTGCCCACGGATTACATTTGGTCCCGGTGTAATTTGCAGTCATGCCATTTTTATCAATAATTCCAATCTGCCTGATATCCCGCCCCTCGTCTGATTTCATAAGTTCATCGAGGGTTTCTTTTGCATTTTTCCCCTTTGCCATCAATTCCAACGCCGAATTTCCCAATAAAACATTCACACTACTTTGGGTCGCAACAGCACCGATTCCAGACTTGGCCCATGGAACAGCGCTGCCCACAGCCAGATATTTGGACGCAACAGCTATGCCCCATTCCTTTGTATCGGGGTCAAAGGCAACAATTGAAAAAGTATTGCAATTGGATCGGTCATCAGCCGCCTTGGTTTGAGAATCAAAACTTCCAATCAGAAAGGCCAAATTTATAAACAACAAAGTGATACCGCATATAAAAAGTTTCACGATTTTTTTCTCCTTCCAAGTCGGATCAAATATAAATAACTCTGCTGGATTAAATATTAACAAGAGAAATATGCTTAAGCCATGAAAGAATACATCCTGATATCGGTCTGCTCAAAAGAGGAAGAGACTCAAACTGAATTCTCACAAAGACTAAGCCAGTTTTGGACCCAAATGCTTAGGAACAGCCCCGAGGAATTCGAAAAAGTCTATGCGGAATGCGCCGAGTTCGAAATCGAAAACACGATTCTGGTAAGGAAATATGCCATATTACCTGAACTTGCCGATTTCCTTAAAACCAACATGGAAAACCAGTCTTTGAAAGTTCTGGAAATTGACCCAGATGATATTTACAACAATTATGAAATCACTGCACCGGAATGGATGCAAATTGAACACTGATTAAAGCTTCCACCCATAGGAAACGCTATTGCCCCTTTAAGTCGAAAATCATTATTCTTTAAATCTTGGGTTGTCATGATTTATTTTGATTTTCGGGAAGAAGAAATGGGCAGCTTGAAAATATTCATCAGCGCGGGTGAACCAAGTGGCGACCTGCATGGAAGCAACCTTGCCAAAGCCCTTTTGGCAATTAACCCCAACCTGGAATTATCAGGATTTGGAGGTTCCAAGATGCTGGAGGCAAAATGCAACCTTATTTTTCCGCTGGTTGATTTTGCTGTGATGGGATTGTTTCAGGCGGTTAAAGCCTACCCGAAATTCAAAAAAATATTAAACCTTGCAATTGATCATTTCAAAGCCACCAAGCCCGATGTCTTGGTATTGATTGACTATCCAGGATTTCACTGGCATCTTGCTGCAGCGGCGAAAAAACTTGGTATTCCAGTCGTCTATTATGTTCCCCCGCAAATTTGGGCGTGGGCTTCCTGGCGTGTTAATAAAATGAGAAGATTGGTTGATCTAGTCCTTTGCAATTTCCCTTTCGAAGAGGAATGGTTCAAAAAAAACAATGTCCCCGCAAAATTGATCGGGCATCCTTTTTATGACCAGATTCTTAACCAAAAGCTTGATCAGAATTTTATTACTGAACAGAAATCAAAACCCGGACTCGCAATTGGCCTTCTTCCCGGTTCGCGCAACCAGGAAGTAGCGATGAATTTTAATGTGCTATTCAAGGCGGCCAACCTTCTTCAAAAGAAATACCCTGAAACAAGATTCCTTGTGGCGGCTTTCTCAGAGGCACACAAAACAACCATCTTGAAAAAAATCAAGGGGACAAATCTTCCAATTGAAGTTCATACCGGAAAGACCCCGGAAATAATGAGCATGGTTTTTGCCTGTGCTTCAGTTTCAGGTTCTGTAAGCCTCGAACTTCTCGCGGCGCAAACTCCATCAGTAATCATTTTCCAGACATCCGCAATCATGTCGGTGGTGGCACGCACCCTTAAAAATGTCCCATACATCACCCTTGTGAACCTTCTTGCAGGGAAAGAACTTTTCCCAGAAAGATTCGGGTATTATTGCAGTTCAAAATGGGTGGCGGGCAAACTCGAAAAATGGATTGAAAACCCTGATAACCGGGAAAAAGTGGCCGATCAACTAGGTACCCTTAAATCCGCAACCATGTATGGGGGCGCATCGCAAAAAGGTGCCAGGGAAATTCTCGACTTTGTTGGAAATAAAATGACTCAGACTGCCAGCGCAGCCTGAGTCTTAAAATAAAAGCTCAAATCAATTAGAACTGAATTCCACCATTATAAAGCAGGCTAATGTTTGACAAATCACTGTTATTTTGGCTTTGCAACACACCATTCCAAATATAGTCCCATTCAAGCCTTATACCTGAAATCAAATTAACCTTACCAAAAGGGATCTGTAGATCAGAGTGGATTGAAAGAAAAACCGCCCCGATTGTGTCTTTCAAATTTGGAAAGCCAACAAACTCAGTTTTACCGGAGCCATACCTTCCCCCGATATCACCGCCAATTCGCCATGAATTGTCCTTGTTGAAAGCATCGCCACGAAGGTAGTATTCCTTTCCACCAGACAAATTCACAAAAGTCGTGTTTAAGGAAATAATACCCACATCGACAGCGGGAATTGTAATGGCTCTATTAACCCCAATTCCAAATTGTCCACTTCGATCCAAATAGGGAAGATTAAAAAGGGAAACCGCGGGATTGCGGTTGTTGCTATTGTAGTGAGTGTTAGAAACGCCTAGATCAATAACCCAAGCCTTGGTGGCTTCGGGATTGAAAAAGAGAGAACGACCACCACCACCAACATTCCATCCTGTTTCCAACACATTGTTAAAAACACCACCGCCTACCGTGAATTCTGGACCGGTTCTAAAATAAGTCTCCAGAAGGATGGGACCAGACTTGCAATTTCCTGTCGGGCCACAGCAACCAGCATCCCTGGGGTATAAAATCCATTCAGAAAGTGTCGCCCGGGTGGGAGTTGCACTGGAACTTTGATTATCCGAATCAATTAAACTATCAATTGAGCTTGGCGTGGGTGTCCCATAACCTGCAGAGGGGTCTTGAGCCCAACCTTGGTCAATTAACAATCCAACCAATCCAAGACTCAAAACTAAAATCTTCAATTCTTTCATACCAACCCCGCTGTTTAAAAGCGATGAGAAACCTCAGAGCTTGGAGCAACCCAATTTCTGAAACTTAATCACAACACTTGAATCCATTCGACCAAAAGCTGGAAAAAAGGATTCAATTAATCATCGGATTATATTTGGGAAGAATTTAACAAGAATGCAACATATGATGAAAATAAAGGGTTTGATGATTAAAGCCAGAAAAACGGGCACAACAAACCAGCCTAAACCTCCCATCTTAAAATATTTTGGCACCAAATTCTTGAATATTAACGATTCAAGAAATTATTTCATTCCCACAGAATTTAAATAGTTGGTTGCCCTGCACCAACTTTTCAAAGATAATCTTACCAAGCTTGAATTCTTATGGAGAATCATAATGTTAACTTGGAAAAAAGCGGGCCCTTATTTGGTTTTATGTATATTTGCATTTTTCCCATGTAGCCAAATCATTGCTGGCCAATCAAACAGTCTCATGGATGTGACCCAGGATGGCAAAAAGATTGCTGTCGCAAATACCGACAGTGGAACCGTTACCATTTTTGATGTTGAATCCAGAAAACCCCTTGCTGAAATTCCAGTGGGGATTAAACCTGAGGGGGTAACCTGGATTGGAAAAGGTCCGCTTCTTGCAGTAACCCTATACTCCGAAGACAAGGTAATCATCATTGATGGTGAAAAGTTGTCATTGGTGAAATCCATAACAACCGAGGATGAACCATATGGGATTGTTTCAACAAATGATGGCAGAAAGGTTTTCGTCTCACACGAGTATCCAGGAAAAATTTCCGTGATAGAAACTGCTGATTTCAAGGTTTCGCAGACTTTCAATGCCGGGAAAATGATTCGAGGTATCGCTCTTTCTCCTGATGAAAAGAACATTTTTGTAACTGAGTTTTACACAGCTTCTGTCAACAAAATTGACACTGCAACCGGCAAATTGCTTGATCAATGGAAAGGAAGAAGCGATGACAACCTTGCTAGGCAATTAACGGTCCACCCTTCAAGGCCAAAGGTTTACCATCCCCATATCCGCTCCAGGGTCAATATTATTGATGCGGATGGTTCCATCTTTCCCGAACTTACAATTTGCGACACTTCCGGTTTGCCGGACAAAAAAAAGCGCACGACCATGGCCATGGACACATTTAACGGGGTTTATGTGGTGTCGACTCCCTGGGAAGCGGCCCTGTCACCCGATGGAAAAATGATTTACATCATTTATGCTGGCACAAACGACATGAATATATGCAAGGTGATGGATGATGATTATTCAGAGATCCAGCGTGTTGGGACTGCGATTCGCCTTGGACAAAATCCGAGGGCGATCCGTGTTAATCCCAACGGAAAAGAAGTATATGTTTATAACGCCCTTCAATTTGATGTAACCATTCATGACCCGATTCGCATGAACAAAATTGCCAGCATGAAATCATGCGACCCACCAAAGAGCCCTGAATGGGTTCGGGGTAAAATCCTATTCAACACTTCAAATCCGCCCATGACTTCCCGCAGGTGGGTGGCTTGCTTTTCCTGCCATCCCGATGGGAATTCAGATGGAAGGGTTTGGGAAAACCCTGAAGGCCTGAGAAAAACCCCTCCCATGGCGGGACTGGCGCATACACACCCCCTCCACTGGTCCGCAGACCGGGATGAAGTTCAGGATTTCGAATACACCATCCGTGGAAAACTCATGCAAGGATATGGGCTTTCAAAAGGCCCTCTTACTCCCAAAAAGGGTTTTGAAAAAACAGAACTCAAAGAAAAACTCTCCGATAAATCAGCGGATCTCGACGCTCTTGCAATCTATACCAACTCATTTGGATTCACACTTTCCCCCCATATAGAGGCTCCAGGGAAAATTTCCAAGCAAGCCGAGCGTGGCAAAGCTTTGTTTTTTAACAATCAAGTTGGTTGTGCCTCCTGCCATTCCGGGCCTTATTATTCCGACAGTCAACTGGGTGCAAAAGGCAAGATTCATGATGTTGGGACGGGTAATGATGACCCATCAGAAAAAATGGGACCTGAATATGACACCCCCACACTGCTTGGCGTCTACAGAAGCGCCCCTTATCTTCATCATGGAAAAGCAAAAACCCTGATGGAAGTTTTGACCACGCAAAACCTGAAAGACAAACATGGAAAAACCAGCCATCTTTCAAACACGGAAAAAGAGGACTTGGTGGAATTTCTCAAGGCATTGCCCTACGAAATGCCACCTGATGAGACACCAAACACCGTGAAATTCAGGTTTGTCCCAAAGAAATAAATCCAAGGAGCGATTTGATTGAGTAATGATTTGAAATCCCGTTATGAAGCGGGGATAGAACTTGCACAAAAAGCCGCAAAAATCGCCCTGGGGCACTACGAAACCGCACTCGATGTGGAATGGAAACACGATGAAAGCCCTGTAACCATCGCGGACAGGGAATCAGAAAAATTCCTTAGATCCTCACTTAAAAAATATTTCAACAAGGATGGTTTTCTTGGTGAGGAATATGATGATGAGCCGGGCGACTCAGGATATCGTTGGATCATAGACCCGATTGATGGCACGCGGAATTTTGTGCGGGGCATTCCCATCTGGGCCACTCTGCTAGGTCTTGAATACAAGGGTGAAATGCTCGCTGGAATCACGGTCGCACCTGCACTTAACCAGACCTACAGGGCGCTGAGGGGTGACGGGGCATTTCGAAATGATGTTAAAATAAATGTCTCAACAATCGACAACCTGAGGTCCTCACAACTATTTTACTCAAGTATTTCATGGTTTGTAAAAGCTGGAATGGAAAAAGAATTCCTCGCGATTGCTGGTGAAACAGAAAAACAACGCGGATTTGGGGACTTTTACGGATTTGTGCTTGTGGCCCAGGGAGCCGGCGAAATTATGATTGAATATGGCGTCCATGCATGGGATGTCGCAGCAATCATCCCATTGATCGAGGAAGCTGGGGGCAAATTCTCCGACTGGAAAGGCGCCAAATCCATTTTCGCCTCGGATGTTTTGGTAACCAATGGCATTCTCCATCAACAAATTCTTGAAAGGCTTTCAAAAAAGCCCAAGGGATGATTGGAATAAATATGAAAAATTACAACATCCCAAGATCCATGGAATGGATTGGGGGTATTGACGGACATCTTCGACTGCTGGACCAAACGCTCCTTCCAATTGAAACCACTTACATAGATTGCAAGGAAATCGGTTCCGTGCATGAGGCTATCAGAAGCCTTAGGGTGCGGGGTGCGCCTGCCATCGGGATCACAGCAGCTTTGGGCATTTTAGTTGGATTAAAAAAAATCCCCCCAGGCACCACTCTTAACAGCCACTATGAAACCATTGATAACTACCTTAGGACAAGCAGGCCAACAGCGGTTAATCTTTTCTGGGCCCTTGATCGAATGAAAAGAAAATTCCTCGAGGTCAAAAACCACGATGATCATCATGGAATTCTATCCATACTTCTTAAGGAGGCCCTATCGATAGAAAAAGAAGACCGCGAAATGTGCCAGAACATTGGCCGTATAGGATCTACACTGGTTCAAGAAGGTTTTGGAATTCTAACCCATTGCAATACCGGCGGACTCGCCACGGCTGCCTACGGCACCGCTTTGTCGGTTATTTTCACCGCTTTTGAACAACGCAAATCCATTCATGTTTATTGTGATGAGACAAGGCCACTGTTGCAAGGGGCACGACTTACCTCATGGGAATTGCTACAGGCTGGAATTCCTTCAACGCTCATTTGCGATAGCATGGCTGCCCAAGTGATGAAGGAGGGGAAAATCAACATGGTGGTCGTTGGTGCGGATCGAATTGCCGCAAATGGTGACACAGCAAATAAAATAGGAACTTATGGGCTTTCTGTCCTCGCACATGCCCACAATATCCCGTTTTATGTGGCCGCCCCTTCAAGCACTTTCGATTTAACTCTGAAAGATGGAAGCGAAATTCCGATTGAACAGAGAAGCCATATTGAAATCACAGCCCCCTTTGGAAAACAAGTCGCACCAGATGGTGTCACGGTTTATAATCCGGCCTTCGATGTCGCTCCCGCCCGCTTAATCACCGGCATTATCACGGAAAAAGCCCTGATCACTCCGGTGAATGAGAAAAATATACTAGATTCGATTTGAATTTTTATGCGGCAACAACCATAAAAACCAACTTGGAATTTATAATTGACTATATTAGAATGATATAATGCTGTTTGATTGATATAGAAATTTCACCCACCCTGAATCAAGGAAAAAACATGAGATCTATCGCAAGAATGGGAGTTTTCTTCACTTTTTTAACCTCTGTTTACGCCGCTTCCGCTGAGGTTTCCTTAGCGGAATCATGGGGCACAGTGAAGGGACAGGTAGTATTTGCAGGAGGAAACCATACCCCTGAAAAACTTAAGGTTAACAAAGATGAGCAGCATTGCCTTTCCAAGGGTGACATTCTGTCCGAAAAATTTGTGGTCGATCCAAAAAGCAAGGGTGTTCGTTGGGTAATGGTTTGGCTGGTCGACAGTAAAAACGCCAAGGCACAGATTCCTGTTCATCCATCCCTTGCCGACATCAAGCAAAAAGACATCGTGCTTGATCAACCATGCTGCGTATATGAACCCCATGTGATGGGAATGCGAGCTGGGCAAGTTTTGGTAACAAAGAACAGTTCCCCGATCAACCATAATGTAAACATTATCAGCACTGGAAATAATCCAAATCAAAACCTTTTGATTCCAGCAGGAAAAGAATTGAAAGTTGAAGGGTGGTCTGCTGCCGCTGCACCAACCAAAATCGAATGCAACATTCACCCTTGGATGACAGCCTGGGTAAGGGTTTTTAATCACCCTTATTTCGCAGTCACCGACAAAGATGGCAATTTTGAAATTAAAAACGCACCTGCTGGTGAATTCAATCTGGTTACCTGGCAGGAAGAAGTCGGCTGGGTCAAGGGAGGCAAGGCAGGTGTCACCATCAATATCAAGGCTGACAGTGTCACCGATGCAGGTAAAATCGAGTTGAACCCCGCGGCTAACTAAGAAACATTAATTTAACATACCCCTGCCAATAAAAAGCTTATTGGTGGGGGTATTTTATTTTTTCGCCTTGTAAAGCCCGCATGCTTTGACAAATCCTGTAAATAAAGGATGAGCGCTTGTTGGCTTGGATTTGAATTCAGGATGACTTTGAACTGCTAAAAACCAAGGATGTCCTGCAAGTTCTATAACTTCCACCAAATTCCCATCCGGACTAGTTCCCGAAAAAACCATCCCAAATTTCTCGTATTGGCTTTTATAGTTATTATTGAATTCATAACGGTGTCTGTGGCGCTCATGCACAATCAAAGATCCATAGGCATCATAAGCCTTGGAACCTTCCTTTAACTTGCAAGGATAAGTACCCAGTCGCATGGTTCCACCCATATCAGTGATGCTGTATTGGTCATCGAGGAGGCAAACAACCGGGTTTTTACAGTTTTTGTCAATTTCCGTTGTGTTTGGGTCTTCGAGCTTAAGAACATTCCTGCCAAATTCGATAACTGCACATTGAAGCCCCAGACAAATACCAAAGAAAGGTATCTTCTTTTCACGGGCAACCCTGATGGCATCAATTTTTCCCGGAACGCCCCTGTAGCCGAATCCCCCAGGGACTAGAATCCCATCTACACCCTCTAGCTGACTTTCAGCACCGTGCAATTCGATATCTTCGCCTTCTATTTTACGGATAACAACCTTGGTGGTGTTCGCTATACCAGCGTGGTCAAGGGATTCATAAATCGACTTATAGGCATCATTATGACGAATATATTTCCCCACAACTGCAATCGTGACCTCCCTTTGGGGATTTCGCAATCGCTGAAGCATCGAAGTCCAATCAGATATATCCAATGTCTTGGCATTCAATGACAGTTTTTCAACAATCAATTCATCGAGCTTGTTTTCAACCAAGCTGAGGGGAACCTCGTAAATACTGAATTCTTTGTCCCTCTCCTCAATGACAGCCCTAGTCTCAACATTGCAAAAGAGTGCGATTTTTTCGGGCATATCTTCCGGCATCGCCCGCTCGGTTCTACAGATAAGGACATCCGGTTGAATACCAATCTGCCTAAGCAAGCCGACGCTATGCTGGGTTGGCTTGGATTTGGCCTCTCCAGCAGCTTTCAAGAATGGAACAAGGGTTAGATGGATATAAAGGCAATTACTTCTTCCGACATCCAGGGAAAACTGCCTGATCGCCTCAAAAAACGGCAAACCTTCAATATCCCCCACCGTGCCGCCAATTTCAGTTATCACAACATCAACATCAGGAGTCGCAAGTTTTAAAACCGCGTTTTTTATTTCATCCGTCACATGGGGAATAACCTGGACAGTCCGGCCAAGGTAATCACCCCGGCGTTCTTTCTCAATAATGGACTGATAAATCTTTCCGGTGGTAAAATTACAATCCCTGCTTAGCGGGGCATTGGTAAACCTTTCATAATGACCAAGGTCCAGGTCTGTTTCAGCCCCATCGTCCAATACATAAACTTCCCCATGCTGATAGGGGCTCATGGTTCCAGGATCAACATTGATGTAAGGATCAAATTTTTGGAGCCTGACTCGAAGTCCACGGTGCTCAAGGAGCATTCCAATGGAAGCGCATGTGAGGCCTTTACCCAGGGAACTAACCACACCACCGGTTACAAAAATATGTTTTGCCATTCTGGCTTCTCTCGCGATCTAAATCCATAAAGAACAGGAACATCCGCAAAAAGCATAAAATGTCCCATGCGTGGATTTATACGGCTCAATCGCATGAAAATCCAGAATAATGTTTGATAAAGTTCTAAGCAGCTTCAGAACGCTTTAAATACCTGTATTCTGAGACAAATTTCTCATAATCTTCGCGCGTATCAACACCCAAAGTTCGTTCTTCAACAATCCCGAGATTTATGGAAAAACCAGCCCCCAGCACCCTCAATTGCTCAAGTTTTTCAAGCTTTTCAAGCGGATGCATCGGTATTTTGGCCATTTGCATTAAAAATGACCTTCGGTATGCATACATTCCGATATGCAATAAAAAGGGAGAGGGCCTTTGGGAAAAATCTGGTTTGCCATCCCTAACAAAAGGAATCGGGCTCCTGCTGAAATAAAGGGCCCTTCCCCTTTGATCCTGGATCACTTTGACACAATTTGGATTCAGCCAGTCTTTTTCATCCCTGACCGGGGTGCCTAAAGTCGCCATTGGCACTTCAGGACTGTCTATTAATTGCTTGAAAAGCAAATCAATTGAATGAGGATCAATCAATGGTTCATCACCCTGAAGATTCAAAAAAATATCACAATCAAGGTTTTGGGCAACTTCAGCAACCCGATCCGTTCCACTTTGATGGGACTTCAATGTCATGGCACAATTGGCTCCAAACTTTTTGGCAGCCGCTTGAATTCTCAAATCATCTGTCGCGATTATAACTTCTGTTGCGATTTTGGATTTTCTAGCCTGTTCAAAAACATGCTGCACCAAATACTTACCCGTCTGCTTAAGCAAAGGTTTTCCTGGTAATCGCGAAGAGGCATATCTGGCGGGTATCACAATGGCACATTTCATATTTTTGAAACTCCAAAATTTCATAAAACTTATTTAGGTTTACATTGGAACGGTTTCTGCAAAAATAAGCAATATTACCCTGCTTATATGGATGTAAGAACGGCATTTCAGGAACTACAACATGAATGACAACTTGGATTATTTAATCATCAGCCCGCACCCCGATGATGCCGAACTTGGAGTGGGGGGCACCATTGGTGTGCTGAAATCTGAGGGAGCAACGGTTGGCATTTTAGACCTTACCAACGGGGAACCAACACCTTTTGGCTCTCCCGTTATTCGTGGCAAGGAGACTGACGAAGCGACAAAGATTCTCAAATTGGATTATCGAAAAAACCTCGGACTTAAAAATCGGGAATTAATTTCAAACTTGGAATCCAGGGCCCTGCTTGCGGAGGAAATAAGAAGAACCAAACCTAAAAACTTATTCGTGCCTTTTTGGGAGGATATTCATCCAGACCATATTGAAGCCTATGAATTAGCACTGGGAGCAAGATTTTGGAGCAAATTAACCAAAACTCATCTAGCGGGAGAGCCTCACTTCCCCTCCAAGGTTTTTTATTATTTCAGCATTCATCTTCGAATTCACCCGAAACCCTCATTTGTTTTGGACATTTCAAATCACATTGAAACAAAAATGGCGGCATTAAATTGCTATGAATCCCAATTAATCACAGGCAGAAGCAAGTCTTTTCCCACGCTTTTGGATGATGTAAAAGATCGAAACCGATATTGGGGCTGGGCCATAGGAAAAGCTTACGGGGAGCCTTTCCTTACAAGGGAGGAAATTGGATTAAAAAGCTTGGGTAATCTGGCCTGATTATTACTTAAGGGCAATTCAGTAAAGCTTTTCCTCTCTGCTTGTCAAACATCCAAGAACCCTCTTATTGCTTCGTCTTTTCTCCTTTTTGGCCCGGACTATTAAGCCGATAAGCCATTGCAGAGGAAATTTTTCCTCTCTGGAGAGTTTCAATGATGAACAACAAGGATTTTCATGTCTTGGCGCTAGTAAAAGGTGACCACCAATTTGTCTACATTTTTGACGAGATGGGTTGGGACGAATTAGTGGAAACATTATGCGAGCAAGCTGAAGATTCCAACCTGGATTTCACCTGGTTTGATGCTGCTTTACTTTCTCATCGTGCCAAGACACAGATTGAGGCCGCAAATGAAGAGCAGAACGATGAGAACTCTTCTTTAACCGGAGATGATGACCAAGAATCAGAGATTAAATCACCAATAACTTCGCGTTTACCCCGTTGATTTTGAAGTTTCAATACTGAGATCAAGATTATGAATCAGGCGCTAGCAGGATACCTGCGCCATCTTTCCCTTGAAAAAAATTCTTCCGATTTGACTGTGAAGTCTTACAGGGAGGATTTAACCCAGTGCATTAACTTCCTACGCGGCCATACTGCTCTTCCAAATCTTAATCCAAAGCAAGTGACCACAAGACATGTTCGCGCATTCATTGCGTGGCTAAACGAGCAGAATTATTCACGGGCCACCATCGCAAGAAGAATCGCATCATTAAGATCCATGTACCGATACCTTCAAAGACAACAAAAAGTGGATAGAGACCCTACTGATGGATTGAAGGGCCCAAAGCTTGACCAGAATCTACCCCATTTTCTTTCCCAAGAGGATATCGACAACCTTTTAAATGCCCCCACGGGCGAAACCTTGATGTGCCTCAGAGATCGTGCAATTTTAGAAACACTTTACTCGGCGGGACTCCGTGTCAGTGAACTGGTCGCACTTAACCAGGAATATCTTGACATGAACGATGGGACAGCGGTTGTTCGGGGCAAAGGAAAAAAAGAACGAATCGCTCTCCTCGGGCCTCAGGCAATTAAAGCTGTGAAAGACTATCTCGACGAGCGAAAAAGACAGAAAAATATCAAGGTAAAAGAAAATCCCGCGATATTTTTGAATAAAAACGGCACCAGGCTCACCACACGAAGTGTTGGCAGACTGCTGGAAAAATATATCAAATCCGCAGGATTGGATGGGCGAACTACGCCGCACACACTCCGGCATACTTTTGCGACCCACCTGCTGGATGCTGGAGCTGATATCAGGGGAGTCCAAGAATTACTTGGGCATAGCAGCCTTGGAACAACCCAGATTTACACCCATGTCACAACCACTAGATTGAAAGAAAGCTACCAAAAAGCCCATCCAAGGGCCTGATGGTTCGAATGGAGTCGAACATGACCAATATTCAAATCCGTAAAACCATCTTGATTAATTATTTTTCAGCAATGGTCATTTCATTGGCTGGTGCGACTGCCTTCGCTCAAGACTTGGAATGGCGAACTGATTATGCTCAAGCAAGGCAGGAATCATTACAAAAGAATCTGCCTATCCTCATAGACTTTTACACCGACAATTGTTTTTGGTGTAAACAAATGGATCAAAGAACATTCAGGGATCCGGCACTGAATCAAGCCCTAGCGGAAAACTGGATTCCTCTTCGAGTAAATGGCAAAAAAGAATCAACCCTTGCGGATGTTTTAAAAATCCGTTCTTACCCCACATTGGTGTTCGCCAGCCCGGATGGAAAAATCCTTGGATTCACGGAAGGTTTTATTGAAGCACCCGCCCTTACTGCTTTACTTGAACAACATCGGGATGATTCAACCACGCCAAATTGGATGAATATTGAATATAAGGAAGCCACAAATGCAATAGCATCAAGCGACTACCCCAGAGCTGTATCAATCCTGAAAAAAATCACAGAGGATGGAAAACAAAGACCGATCCAAAAAAAGGCCCTGGTATTGCTCCAAGACTTTGAAAAACAGGCAACGGAAAGAATTACCCGGGCAAAAAAGAATCTTGAACAGGGTCACACAACAGAATCCATACAAATATTCAGGGAAGTCTCAAGGCAATTTGAAGGCACCAACGGCGCCCGGGAAAGCAATCAGATTTTAGCCAGCCTGGCAAACCGAAAGCCAAATTCAGAACCAATCATAACCTCCAACAATCTTGCCAAAGATGTGCTTGCTTTGATCAAACAGGATTACAAGAGTGCAAATTACCTTTCATGCCTCGATCGTTACGACTACATGACAGCGACTTTTGCGGATGCAATGGAAACACAGGAAGCCGGCATCATCATTTCCGAGATCAAGGAAAACCCTGAATGGATGAAAATCGCATGTGAGCAAATGAGCGAGCGACTCGCGACACTTTACCTTTCACTTGCGGATTCATGGACAAAAAAAGGCCAGCCTCAACAGGCGATTTACTACCTGGAAAAAACCATCCAGACATTCCCAACAACCAAGTATGCGGAATCAGCCCAGGTAAGGTTGGCTCATCTGCTTGGACCTTCGATCAAGTCGGTGGAATTGAAAAATAACAGATAAAATCAACTTTCCAACAGGCCATGAGTCTTGGAAAGCGCATGGGGATGAATTTTCCCATTGGTCGCAAGCATCCCCTTGGTTTGCTTGAAACCTATCGCGCCATATGAAATGGGACTGCCAGAAAAATCAGTGATCTGGCCTCCAGCCTCTTCCACAAGGATATGCCCAGCGCAAATATCCCAATCATGGAACGCGGAATAATTATTCGCGTAGATATCAGCTTCACCTCGTGCAACAATCGCCATCTTCAATCCAGCGGAATAAGTCTCAACCACTGATTTAGGCGAAAAGGCGGAAGCGGCCTTGCTTATCTTTCCGGGTTTGGCGTGACTTTGAACCAAAATCGAATCTCCAAGGCTTCCACAGGATCTCACTTTGCAGGGAACCGTTTCCTTGTTTGGCTTCATCAAAAAGCAACCATTTCCCTTTGAGGCATAAGTGGTTTTTCCCGTTGCAGGTTCATGCACCACACCCACGACAACATTACCATTGTCGATTAGCGCAATCATCACGGAGAACTGGTCATTTTTCATTGCAAAACCACGAGTTCCATCAATCGGGTCAACCACCCAGGTTCTGGAGGAAGAATTGGGAGATTCAGAAAGTGTTTCAGTTTTTTCCTCACCACAAAGTGAATCCAAAGGAAACTCTTTTCTCAACACCTTGAGAATCATTTCCTGCGACTGCCTGTCGGTTTCAGTGGTTAGGTCTGCAGGGGCGTTTTCGTGAGGCTTTAAAGTCTTGTATACCTCAGAAATCAAATTCCCCGCCATGTGCGCGGCCTTCAAGGCGACAGCCAACTCATTTTCATACATGATGTGTTATCCAATTCGAACTAGTTGGCGGCGATGGACGCCTTGATAGGATTTACAAACGCCTGGCTCCTGAGACCAGCAGTTTCGATGTCAATTTTTCCATCCTGCAACCAAAGCTGATATTTAAGTTTCAAGGGTTTGTCCTTGGTGATCTCGGTCACAAAATATGAACCAAATCTGCCATATGGCCTTTCGCTAAAACGCGCTTCTTTTGGATTAGAGGGGTTATCCAAATACAAGGCAGTGTATCTTTTATCATTGACCACAAAGCTCATCGCATTCCAAGGCAGATTCACATGGGATTTCAAATCGGGCCAATTTCTTGAAGCACCTGGCTTATCCTCTCCATCAGGTCGGATATAAATTGTTTCCTTGGAGGTTTTTTCCGATACTTCATTGGAGGCCCTGAAATGAAATCCCGCATGCTGGGGGTCACCATCCAATAGCACAGACCCACCAGTGGTTCTTACCACAGATTGAAATTCCACCAATTGCCCGTTTGGAACCTTGTAAACAACAATCTGCCTCTCCTCGTTGGCAAAGGTTTCTTTGTTTTTACCATTCCAAGCTATCAGGTCTTTTTCGGTGGCAACGACAGGCCCACTTTCCCTCGATAGGACTTTTTGAAAAGCCTGGTGAGTATCATCCTTGCAATGCCAAATATCCACTTTGACATTATTTCCATAAGTAACCTTGCTGAATCCCAGGAAAATTCCGCGATGATGCGTGAATTGTCCACCCGGACCTTTTGTGACTAATACCCCGGAGTTATCAAAAAGATGATGAAACGGCTTATACGAGGCTTCACGGTCTTTACCATCTTTCAAAACAGGGTGAACAAATTGAAGCACAGGTTTATTGTTAAATGTAAACTGACTGAGTTCAGTGGTTTTATCCTCAATGCTGTAGGCATCTGATGCTTTTTTCGAGTCATCCAACCATTTGCCTGCAAGAGTGATACCAGAATCAGACACATTTAATGCTGGTAAAACAAACACGAGGTTTTTTTGACTTTCATTTGCGCCCAAATCCGAGGCGAATTTACCAACAACCTGCCCGATGATTCCGGATTCTCCCACTCCTGATAACTGACAAATGTTGCTTTTAATGTTAAATCCAGAGGGAAATGTGATTTGGACCGCCGTTCCTTGGGGAATTTTTGCTGGCCCCTTTAATTCAACCTTGAAATCCTGAGATGCAAGTCCAGAAAACAAAAAGAACATGGAATTGAACAAAATATTCATCTAATTTCGCCTTATATTCAAAAATGATTGATAATCATCAAATACGATTAAATCCCGTAAAAACGAACAGCATTATCATGAAAGAGCTTTTTCTGCTGTTCTTCGGGGCGCGACTTCACAACTTGTTTCAAGGATTCAACCCATTCCTTGTAAGTAGCAGCAAGAGTACAAACAGGCCAATCGCCGCCAAACATAACACGGTCTGGACCAAAGCTATCCATGGTGTGATTAATGAAGGGGGCAAGATCATCAACTTTCCAGCCCCCCTTGGTCGAGGAAGCAATGAACCCCGATATTTTGACAACGACATTTTTTTTGAGGGCAATTTCAGCCACACCTTTTTTCCATGCGGAATTATCCTTGCTCTTGAGATCGGGATTGCCACAGTGATCAAGAATAAACCTTGTATCCGGACAGGAATCGATCAATTTTGCCGTATGACCAAGATCGGTGCCCCGAACACACAAATCGTAACTGAGATTTCTCTCACCCAGCAACCGGACACCACGAACAAACTCTGGTTGGTTGCAAAATCCAGGCGGAGTGGCGGGAACATGCAAAACCTGCCTGATACCTTTGATAAATTTATTGCCTTTGAAGTTGTCGATATATTTGCCAAAATCATCAGCGGCAGGACGGCCCGAAACCACAGCGGCCACCATGGATGTTTTGCCACTCTTGCAAATATCGGTCACAAATTGCGCTTCAGCTAATTGCTGTTCCGGGGAAACATCAACTTCCATGTAAACAGATTTGACAACATTAAGACCCTCAGTGGCTTCCGAGTAATCTTTTAGAACATAATTTCTGGCTAAAGGAGAACCAGCCTCCACCCAGGGGAGTTTGAATTGTTTCAAGTCCCATAAATGCTGATGAGTGTCCACAATTGGAATCATATTTTTTTTCTCCGCTGCAGCCTCGGATGTGAGTCCGAAAGCCATGGTTGATCCAAGGATTGAATTTTTAACAAACGCCCTTCGATTTTGCTGATTCATCATGGTTACCCCAAATAAGTAATAATCTCTTATCCATAAGACATGTCGGTTCTGCAAGCACTTTCTTGTAAGATTAATGCCTGAAATGCCTGAAACCACTAAATATCATGGAAATGTAATTCTCATCACAGGAGGCAATCGCATCTGCATCACGCATTGATCCCCCTGGCTGAACAATCGCGATGATACCGGCCTTGGCGGCCTCATCAACACCATCCCTGAAAGGAAAAAAAGCATCTGAAGCAAGCACCGCACCCTTGGCATTTTCACCGGCTTTTTTCAAAGCATTCTGAACCGCATCCACCCTGCTCATCTGCCCGGCGCCGGTTCCCAGCAATTTACCATCCTTGACGATTACAATCGCGTTACTTTTCACATGCTTGCATACTTGCCAAGCAAACTTAAGGTCATCCAATTCCTGCGGACTGGGTTTTCTTTTGGTGACAACCCGGGCATTGGAAAGATTTTCATTCGACTCGTCCTTATCCTGGACCAGGAGTCCACCATCAACTTTCCGAATTTCCATGGTGGGCTTCCTCGGCAACATGGGGCCGGTCGAAAGCAATCGAACACTTTTTTTCCAAGTAGGCTTTGTGGTCAATATTTCGAATGCTTCAGGAGAAAAACCCGGCGCGACAACGCACTCCAAAAAGCGCCCAGGTTCCGCCATCGCCAATGCTGTTGCTTCGTCAACCTCCCTGTTAAAGCCAACGATACCTCCATAGGCGCTTAACGGGTCACCATCGTATGCACCCCTGAAAGTATCAACAAGATTCTTGGAAACCGAGGCTCCGCATGGATTGTTGTGTTTTAATATCACAGCAGCAGGCCTTCCAAATTCACGCAGCAGGGAGAGAGCGCTATCAATATCAAGCAGGTTGTTGTAGGAAAGTTCTTTTCCATGCAGAATAGTTGCTTTTGCCAGAGAATCAGTTGGCGGATTCAATTCGGTATAAAAAGCCGCGGTTTGATGAGGGTTTTCCCCGTACCGTAACACCTGCTTGCACTGATAAGTGAATGTTATCTGGTCTGAAAAACCCTGTTTCAATTGCGACTTGAAATACTGACTAATTGCAAGGTCATACTCGGCGGTGTGTGTGAAGGCGTCGCAAGCCAGTTTTTTTCTGGTTGCAAGGCTTATTTTCCCGCCATTGGCTTTCAGTTCCTCAATGATGGATGCATATTGGCCGGGGCTTGTTATCACAGCAACATCATGATGATTCTTGGCTGCGGAGCGGACCATGGAAGGCCCGCCGATGTCTATATTCTCAACCACCTCTTCGTAGGAACTTGCTGGATTGGATGCAACCTTTGCAAATGGATAAAGATTACAAATAACCATGTCTATCGGATGGATATCATGCTGGGCTATGGTTTTAACATGATCTTGATTAGCACGAATCGCAAGTATTCCCCCATGAATTTTTGGATGCAAAGTTTTCACCCTGCCATCAAGCATTTCCGGGAATCCCGTCACCTCAGAAATATCAACCGCAGGTATTCCCGCATCAAGGAGCGCCTTTTTGGTTCCGCCTGTTGAAATCAACATTGCCTTGTTGTTAACAAGTTCCCGGGCCAAATCTATAAGTCCAGTTTTATCACTAACGCTCAACAACACTCGACGAATTAAAACCAAGTTGCCATCCACGTCAAATCCCCCGATTAATTAACTTTAGTCCCAATATGCCAGATTCTATCAAGGCTTAAAAAAGTTTCAGTAATAATTCCATTGGATCCGATTAATTACACCGGGCCAAGTACAACTGTGAACCTGTTAGACTGGATACGAATTCCGCCCGCAAGGTGCACTTCATAGCCATCAACACCCAAATTTGAGGCGATTTTTTTCCATTGCCTGTGATGAATGGCATCCATGGGCCAGGATTCCCTGGCAAAAAGGCTTCGAAGTAAAAGTGTTGTTTTCCAGGGGGGCAACAAGGCCAAAGCCTGCCTGTCCAGCACAACCTTGTCAAGCACCTTTGGTTTTTCAATCTTTGATGCGATTTTTCGCGCCAGGCGGTTCTCTAAATCAGCATACGAACCAACATGCCCTGCGATTCCAGTAAGAATCTTCTCAATGGCCGGTTGATATTCATTTTTTAAAAGTGGGAGCAATTCGAGGCGAATTTTATTTCTGAAGAACCGGGTTTGAAGATTGGATGGATCTTCCCGCCAACTGATATTACGATCCCCAAGGTAGGATAAAATCTGGGACTTCAAACAAAAAAGAAGAGGGCGGCCAAGGCTTACACCCTTCCCTAAGGGCCGTTTTGGCTTCATACCCGCCAATCCCTTTACACCGGAACCACGCAAAATTCGCATTAGCACTGTTTCGGCCTGGTCGTTGGATGTATGAGCGGTAAAAACCCATCTCATGTTTTTCTCAATCGCCAATTCTGAAAACCACTTATAACGAGCAACCCTTGCGTTTTTTTCCCAACTTGAACCTAATGCAAGGGTTTCCGAGTTTAATTTAAGGCTTTTGAATTCCAAGTGGGAGTCAGTCAATTGCTGAAGTTCCTTTGCAAAATTACTGACAAACAACTCATCAGCAAAATTCTCAGCCCCCCTTGTTGAGTGATTCACATGGGCGATGACCAACCTGGATATCTTGTTTTTTTCTGCCTGGCATGCGAGCACATGAGCCAAAGCAATGCTGTCAGCACCACCGGAAACACCAACTATCACTCCGTTTTCCAAATTTTCGCAACTCGATAGAAAACTTTTAACCTCTGTGAAAACAGGTGAGTTTGCAGCACTGGGACTATTCAAATTAATCATCCCCCCTGAGTTTTTTCAAGGTGGAGGTTATATCCCCTGAGCGCATGAATGTTTCGCCAACAAGAATCGCCCTTGCCCCGGCGTTCTTCAATCGCTCAACATCCTGATTGGTGCGAATACCACTCTCACTCACAACAAGAAAACTTGGGGGAATTTTAGGCAACAAATCCAGCGTATGATCCAAGTTGGTCACAAAAGTGCGTAAATCCCGATTATTGATCCCCACCAACCGAGTGCCACTTGCCAGCACACGATCAAGATGACAAGGGTCATAAAGCTCGACCAATGGTTCTAATCCAAGCTTGATGGCCTCACCAACCAGATATTTCAAATCATCGCCTAGAAGAACCTCAGCAATAAATAATATAGCGCTTGCCCCATGAACCCTGGCTTCCAACAATTGGTAGTAGTCAATAACAAATTCTTTTCGTAACAATGGTGTTTTTACGGCTTTGGAGACCATACCAAGGTCATTTAAACTACCCTTGAAAAAATGCTCGTCTGTCAGGACGCTTATGCAATCAACACCCCCTGATTCGTATTCCCTCGCTATGGTTTCAGGGCAGAAACTTTCCCTCATTACACCAGCGGAGGGAGAGGCTTTTTTAATCTCCGCAATGACCCCAATGTTCCTTGCCGACGCGAGAGCATCATAAAAAGATGCTCGCACGGGCGCCGACTCAATCAGACTATACAATTCTTTTTCTGGAATATTTTTCCTGCCAAGAAAAACTTCCTCCTTCTTCCGTGAAACTATTTTGTCTAGAATTGTATCCATGGTAATTCCCAGTTTTGCTGTCAATTGTACAAAAGGCTTTTCAGTCCGCCACAATATCCAATGAACGAACCTACCAATCATCTTACGAACTCATCCTGCCCGGGTGAAACCGGATTCGAAAACCTTTTGGCTACAAAGGTCACGCTCTGCCTGTTGTTGCTTTTTATGACAGCTTCTTTTGTGCCTTTAGTGATTCAAAAAAGCAATATCCTGGAAAAACAATACGGCGCGGACCTGGTTGCAAAAGCTAAGGCTAATTCCACTTCAGGAGAATATAAAATCCAAAATATCCGAATGGGATTATGGATTTCAGGAATTACATTGCCTCTTTTAGCTTTACTATTTCCCTATTTTGCGACAAACACAACTAGCCTCAGCATGAATGATCTAGGGTGGAAAAAATCCGATATATTTCCCTCAGTTAAACAAGGATTTATCGCACTGATAATTCTTCTCCCATTGGTCTATTTCCTTCAGTTTTCAATGGTTAAAATCCAACATTTTCTTCCGGGTCAGCATGTTGCAGACCATCCCCTGACCCAACTTGCAGGGGAAAAGCTAATGACAATAGAATGGACATTTGTTTTTTTTTCCGCGGTGATCGGCGGCCCGATACTCGAGGAACAATTTTTCCGGGGACTTATACAACCTTGGATTACAACAAAAAAAAACGGCTTTCTTGTCATCCTGGCATGTTCAGTTTGTTTGGCTTTGGTCCAATTCAGCCCGGATTGGCATGACGCTGTTTTATTGATGTCAAATGACAATTCCGCGGAGAACTCTTTTCAGTTCAAAACACATATCTCAAAAGCCCTGCTCCCTTTGCTTTTCAGCATTCTAGTTTCAATATTGATAATCATCATCAACAAGAAAAACAGGGCTATTGCTGCAATAGCTTCGACAGCTTTACTTTTTGGAATGATTCATGCATTCGCATGGCCTTCCCCCGTGGGATTAACTTTACTAGGCACGGGAATGGGACTTGCATATGCGAAAACCCGTAATATCATCACTCCAATTTTTATCCACATTGGTTTCAACAGCATTGCTTTTGGTGTGCTACTATTTCAATCCATCAGGAATTGAATGGCAATGAACATGAGACAGCCGTCTGGATCACCCCACCAAAATCAACTTCAAAATTGGTTCCCATCTCATGGTTTCCCCTGCGGAGGTAGGCAAGGGCTATGAACTTTTTTAAGAAAGGGGAATAAACTGATGAAGTGACCTTACCAACCTCATTTCCATCCTTAAAAACCAATGCCCCTTTGCAAACAACTCCTTTTTCCAAAATTAAACCGAACAATAATCTATTGACCTGACCGCGGTCCCGGGCCATGACTATCGGTTCCTGCCCCAAATAACATCCCTTTGTAGAGCAAATAGCTTGACCAGCACGATTCAACTCAGGAATAAAAGTGGTTTCCTCGATTTCCTTGCCAGCTTCGGGATATCCAGCTTCCACTCGTAATATTTCCAGGGCCTCTGATCCAGCAGGTTTGACTCCGGCAGACAACAAAGCCATGTAGACGCCCATGGAGCGACTTTTCAAACATACTATCTCATACGCGGAAATGTTTAAGTCCGGCTCGAAACGAATGTGGCAAGGTCCCGCATCTTTCAAAGGCCTGACTAAAAATTGATGTGCCTCCAATTCAGGCAATTTCTCACCGACCAATTTTCCAATTACTGATTTAGTCTCCGGGCCAACCACAAGAAACTGGTCAAAATCTGCCGTACGGTCCGCAAAAGCAACCTGCTCGCTTATCAAATAATGATCCAAATGCTCTTCAATTTTACGATTCATGGCAGGAGCGCCATCAATCCAATAAGCATGCCTGCCATCAGCAAGTTGAATGTGGTAGACCCTTATGTGGGCAACAGCTTTCGCCTTTGCGGTGGTAAGAAAAGCTTCACAACCGCCACCCAATGGCAAATCCGCGACTTGATTTGTGCAAATGTTATTTAAAAACGAGGGAACATCCGGCCCAGTCATTTCAATTTTTGCGCGGTTTGACAAATCAAACACCGCGACTCCAACCCTTGCGGCTTTATATTCCCCTTCACTATCTCCAAAAGAAGTCGGGGGCAATCGCTCATCGCCGAATATGGCTCCCTGTGACAACATAAAATCAGCAAGACTTTTATTTTGTTCCATGACATGATCTTTCTTTAAATTTATCTTCTATCGCTTCCTGATTTCAATACGGGCCTTATGGGCATCACGAATGATCGCTATTTCTTTCCCACCAGATAAAAGCTTGGATAATTCCCCGGTGGAATGCAACGGTTTGGCAAGCAAACGCCCAACATCGCCCCCTCCTTCAAAAGTTGACACAAAAACTTTATTCTCTGAGGCAGCTTCCACCCACTGTCTTATTAGGTGGGGAGAAACCCTCGAAGACGCAATCTCATTCTTGCCAGAAGCTTTGATATCAAGCTGTTTTTTGATGACTTCGAGATCCAAGTCCGCCTTTGCCAACAAAACAACAACCCCGTTTTTTTTCACAATCCTTTTGGCACATCCAACCGCCCTGCATAACTGGGCAAATCCAATTTTCTCGCCCGGCCCGCCGACCAATGCAATTACAATCTCATAAGTTTTTAAAGTTTCGCGTTTCCATATCTCGTTTAGTTTCTTTTCCGCAAACCTGTTAGCTTCGCTAGCTCCAACGATAATTTCCTCAACAGATTGATTTGCGCCCTCAATCACCTGGATAAAATATGGGGCACCCAGCAACCAGGAGACCTTGACAGCCTGTTGCATGGCCATGGATGAACCTGGTGCTGAATCGGACATGTTCGTTTTTGAAAATGAGGCTATCATTTCGGAATTTGCAAAAGTCGGGTAAAGATCTGATTCTGCCCCCGAAATCCCGAATACTGGGTCAAACTGTCTTTTCCCCAAAACTATAATCTGGTCCGCCTCAATGATAGTCCGATTGAGATAGAGCTTTCCAATATTTTCATCTGATGTCAAAAACGCATGACTTTTCTTATTATCGGGATTATGGATCTCAATTTTTATCTCATTGAATTCATCAGGAAGATTCTCAACCCATGAATCAGAATCAGCCTCAGCAAGGCATACAATGGTCACATTTTCCATTGCCACACCAGCATCCAAAACATACCGGAGTACCGAAACCAGTATTTCAAAAAAACCATTGAATTGATCAACCATAACAATGGCCAACCGATCATCAGGAGTAATCGCCCGCTTAAGCTCAGGATATCCAACCGGGTTAGCCAGTGCATTACAAACAAGATCCATGACTTTAGTAGTGGTGACTTTCAAATTTGGCAGGAATTCCTCTACAACTTGATCTTCGCTGAACTTCAATTCCCATGTCTCACATCCAAAACCTAATTGGAATTCCTTCATCGTTTTTCCTCTTAAGGAAGGGGGTGCCTGAACCTACAATCCCTTGAATATATAGTAGAACAATTAAACAAAAAGGCGTATGCTACTAATAGTGGAAAGTTAGACATCAAAAATAATTTGATTAGATGGGAACTATTTTTTTTCCGCCTATAATTTCAATAGTCACAAAAAAAAATCATCTTGCAACGGATATTGATTGAAGGAACTAAAATGCCTGACGAAATGGCAGCTTTGCGTGAAGAAAATGAGCAACTCAAAAAGCTTTGCCTGGAGTTGGATCAAGCGCTTACGAATTCAAATCTTTCAGGCAACAATCAGAAATCATTCGGAACACTTCTCCCCGAAAACGAGTTAGAACAGTTGCTTGAGGAAAAATCTGAGACTATACGAAAATTACACTCCGAGAACCTGGAACTGCAAAAGGTCATCACGGAATTGGAGGACCGCCTTTACGGCCCGGGTGGCAACGATATTGGAATTGAGAAGACACAACAATCCACCAGCGGGAGTGACTTATCCGCCGGTATCGGGGATTTAGAATCTAAAAAAGAATCACTTATCAAAGAAATCGCATTGATGGAAAAGCAATTGTGCGACGAGGAAATTCGTGCAAGCAGGGAGAGAGCTGAACTTGCCAGGCAGAAGTATGACTTGGAAAGATTAAAAGCCGATTTGGAAATTGAGATAGAGAAGCAATCCAAGGACCCCGTTTTAAAAAGCAAGATAGAGTCAATAAAATCCAGGCTTCAAAATGCGGGGACGGAACCTTTGCGCGGATTAAAAACGGATGACCAAAGCACCGCCCCTTCAAAGCAGACAGCCAATTCAAAAAGCTTCCTAAGTTGGATATTCGGGGGCAAATAACACCACGAATCAATCCAGTTTCACCGGCACTTTGATTTTTTTACCATCCCTTTCAACTCCCACATCGATGGTTGTTCCTTTTTTCTCTCCAGCCATGATTTGCATGTAGGTTTCAATGTTGCCGACTTTTTTCCCACTGATTTCAATGATCCTATCCCCCTTCTTGATCCCAGCTTTTGCGGCAGGATCACCGTCCGAAACACCTTCCACAAGCACGCCTTCCTTATCATCTGAGTATCCGGGCCGAATTCCCAACCTTGGCATATTTCCAGCAGGCCTTGGGGAAGCACCACCCTTGACCTCGACAAAAGCGGGTCTTTTTTCAACCTGGGATAATTCAACGACTATTTTTTCGACGAACCCCACTATCTTCAACAATCCATCAAGATTGATTCTTTCGGCTGTATCCAAAGGGGTATGGTATTCCGGGTGTGTACCAGTCCAGAAGAAAAGCACTGGAATTTTTTTCTCACAGAACGACGCATGGTCACTGGGCCCAAATCCACTTTTTTTCTTTACAAAAACAAAATCCCCGGAACTGTTCTTCTTGTCCAAAAGTGGCTCAAATATTTCAGCAGTACCTGTGCCTTCGAGAAGAACCTTGTCTTTCTTGGTATCGGCATCCTTGGACAAGCGCCCAATCATGTCCAGATTCACCATGGCGGAAATTTCAGAAATTGGAATCAACGGATTGTTCACAAAGTGGGCGGAGCCAAATAGCCCCAATTCCTCGCCACTAAAGGCCATGAACAAGATTTTTCTTCCCTGCCGATTTTTGATGGCTGAAAATCTTCGCACCAGTTCAAGCATCCCCGTGGTTCCGGAACCGTTATCATCCGCACCATGATGGATCAAAAGTTTTTTCTGGCTCGATAGACTACCCGCCCCACCGTACCCCAAATGGTCATAATGGGCACCAATCACAATGGTTTCATTAGCCAACGGGCCACTTCCATCCAAGACCCCTGCGATATTTTTCAAGGGTACAACATCTTTCCCACGGGTAAGCTTTAATTCCAAATCGACCGAGATCGCATCCAATAAAGCACTGGCGGAAACCATCGATTCCTCGATATTTTTCTGGATATCATCAAGGTTTTTGCCCAAGGCCACGCTGACCAATTCACCGGCGATGGACCTCGAGAGATGAAATGCGGGAATCTTACCGGGACTTCGCGCAAGCGCGGTGTAATTAAATGGCAACAATGCATCTGAAGTCTCCTTGGCAGTATCCCGGTCATTTACAAAAAGCACCGCCAAGGCCCCGTGTTTTTCGGCATTCAAAATCTTTTCAGTCAACGAAGCCAACTGTCTTTTTTTTCCATTTGAATCAAATATCTTGGACTCTTCCTTGAACTTGGGGGCATCCCGAAGAACCATGACAATTTTGCCCTTGGCATCTATGTTTGAATAATCATCGTATTTCTTGCCGTCATCCACTGTTATTCCAAATCCGCAAAAAACAATGTTTCCATTTGCTTTTCCGGCTTGTGACAATCCCATTGCCTCAAAATCCTTACCCACCTCCAAAGCGAATATTTTTTCCTGTTTCCCTGAAGTATCCAACCTATGGGAAAACTTGAACCTTCGATTTTTAGGTTGTGTATCCACCTGCAAATTTGAAGCCTTTATCACCAAATTTGGTTTTTCATCCAACTTTGCGCCCGCGATTTTAAAAGGCTGGAAATATGAACCATCCTTGCCAAGAGGCTTGAGGCCTGCGTCCTTGAATTGCCCGCTTATGTAATCCGCAGCAAGATCCAATCCCTTGGTCAACGGACCGCGCCCCTCACACTTATCAGATGCGAGGAAAAAAATATCCTTTTTCACATTTTCAGTGGAGGGCAAGGAATCTTTATCAGCTCCGGGCAAGGGAGACAAAGCAAGTCCCCAGATAACAAGTGAAGGCAGAACCAGACCAAAAATATTTTTAATTCTCATACCTGTTTGACCCCGTGAATTTAATCCTCATGACGGTTTAAATACTATTTTAGCGTTCATCAAAGAGCAATTGTTAACCAATAATAATTCTTGGTTGTTTTTCAGCATTTGGTTGGGCCTTTGAAATGAGTTCCCTAACCATCCACGGAACATTACCCTCACCAAATAATAAAAAGCTCAAATTAGCAGACAGGGTGCTTTCATCCGACCAGCCAAAATGAATTTCAGGCGGGCTTCCGTATTTGCTTAGTTCAAGGGCAATTGCGGCGATCACATGGGAGATTGATGAGCAACGCGAAACTTTCAAAACAAAACGACCATCATACTGCTCCACCTCGAGCAAAGGTTGCTGGTAGAATTCACTGGTATCACCCCTCGAGACTTCAAGGAATAATATGGGAACATCCGAACTGATTCGATGCTCCTTGCGGATTATAGCCTCTTTGATAAGCAATTCCCTGCGTCCGGGCCGATGAGGCACCAGTACAGGAAACTCAAGGTGCTCAAGCGTTTCCCACAAGAACCTGGAATGATCATCCACAAATTCAAAACCCAGGAATCGTAGTTCGGTAGACCTACGCAACCGCGAAACAAAAGAGGAGATAAAAATGGCACCGATGAAAAACGCTCCTATTTTCAATCCTTCAGGTTTTTCAATGATAACCGCAAAGGCTGTGTAGGCAAATGCAATGGTGACCATTGAAAAATACCACGGCACCCGTGACAAAAACATACCTTTGCGGGAGCGATAAATCTCAATAACTGAGGCGATGCAGGCACTTAAGATAAGCATTAAAACACCAGTCGCATAAGCACCACCCTGGGCGCTTACATCAGCATCAAACACCCAGGTAACCAGCAAGTTCACAAGGGTGAAAAAAATCACCATCGGACGGATCGCACGGGACCACTCGGGGGCCATGCCGTATCGGGGCAGATATTGGGGTACAAGATTTATCAGGGCAGCCATGGCACTGGCACCGGCAAACCAAAGTATTGAAACTGTGCTTATGTCATACAAGGTCCCGAATACCGAACCAAAGGGGAAAACATTTATCCTTGGGCTTTCACCATGAGCGAGAAATGACAACGCCCTGTCCTTGGCTGATGCGCCAACCATGTTGGAAGCCGCGATCAAATTTTCCGAGGGAATAAGTGTGCTCACCACAATCGAGGAACCAATGAGAAAAAAAGACATGATCAAGCCGGCGGAGAGGAGCAACTTTTTCGTGTTCCGAATACGACCAACTGGATTTTCAGGCGTATCAGTTTCATCACCTTTGATGATACCCATGATGGCAATGCCTGTCTCAAACCCGCTGAGACCAAGCGCTAGTTTTGGGAACAACAAAAGTGAGAGCACCAAAATCGCAGGTATGCCGGAGAATGGTATTTGCGGAGCATGCTCCAAATGCCAATGATCCCCACCCAATTCAACATCCATGAGCCATTGTGTGAAATATTCAGGGTGTTGAAACAGATGAATCATGCAGGAGATGATGATGGTAAGGTTTAACGACATGTAAACAACCACAATCAGCACCGCCACGCCGATAACTTCTGAAAACCCCCGTAAAAACATTCCACCCAACATTATCAGAAGTCCCATGGTCAACAACAATCGTTGCTTATCATGGCCCATTGATTCAAAACCAAGCGGCCAGAATGAATTTGAAATAACATGTTCCGCCGCATCAGCGGCTGAAAGTGTCTTTGTGATGACGAAATCAGTTGCAGCAAATCCCAGAAGAGTCATCACCAAGGCTTTTCCAACCCATCCGTGGAGTAGTTTCTCCAACATCCCGATCGATCCCAATCCCCGGAACGATTTCCCGGCCACATAGGAGTAAACGGGAAAAGCGCCAAAAAGTGTCACCAGCACCACAACCAGGGTGGCAAAGGGGGAAAGTTTTCCGGCGGCTTCATAAGCTATGGAGGGTTGGTAACCAAGAGTACTGAAGTAATCCACACCTGTGAGACACATCGCCCACATCCAAAAAGTCTGATGACCTTTGGAATGCTGCGAATGACCAGGATCGCTCATCCTTAAACCCCAAAATTGAAAAAGAGCCTGATTCGGCCCTACATGGAAATCTATTTTACTCTTTTTAAAGCCAATCAAATAAAAGATCCTTCAATTTCCTTGAAACCAGCAATTTTTCTGGGTATAAATCCATAGCTTGCAATAGTTTACAATCTTTCAACGGAGTCCGATATTATGGCTAACCTTTCCTCTTTAAACCAAAAATGGGCCTTGGATCTATTGATGGATTGCTTAAAAATCAATGGCATCACAGGAAAGGAATCTGCAATTGCCAAACATGTGGCTTCCACACTTATCAAACTCGGTATTCCAAAAAATCTCATAAAGCATGACTCAGCACACAAGGAAATTCCACTTCCCACCGAATGCGGAAATCTTATCGTAACCCTGCCAGGAACCTCCAGCGGGCCTCGATTATTATTCTCAACCCACCTTGATACCGTGCCATTATGCGCCGGGGCTATTCCCTTATTAAAAGGCAAAAAAATCACAGCGTCGGGAAAGACAGCACTGGGTGGCGACAATCGCACTGGTGTGGCATGCCTGATGTACCTTGCCGCCAAACTGATCAGAGAAAATATCCCCCACCCTCCTATAACGCTGCTTTTCACTGTTCGTGAAGAAAGTGGTTTGTTTGGGGCTCGGTATGTAAAGCCCCAAGATCTGGGAAATCCCGCCATGGGATTTAATGTTGATGGAAGAGGCCCGGAGGGGATTACGATCGGAGCAGTAGGCGCGGAACGGTTTGAAGTCGAAATTTTTGGCCGGGCATCCCACGCGGGAGTCTATCCTGAAAAAGGCATTTCCTCGATCATGGTAGCAAGTATTGCCCTCTGATTCGAGCCAGTCTTTCGAAGACGTGCTGGTCTATCAGCGGTGAGCAGAAGTAAGTTGATATCACTGTGATGGGCTTCAAGAAGGGCTGG
>SXGQ01898708.1_pt1 | contig 136304 bp, 149 predicted proteins | sample 3178371 | NCBI WGS metagenome assembly SXGQ01 (sample SAMN11356859, study PRJNA531348) | freshwater metagenome | isolation source: freshwater sample F1-20 | place: China: Fuxian Lake, Yuxi | collected 2017-12-25 | reverse complement strand
TTAGTTAGTAGCATAGTTTACTATTCTCTTTCTGCCTGATGTAGCATCTTACAGATGCGTTTACCGGTATCACAGGACTCCGATTCGAACAAGGTTGGCCGTGTACATTGGCCCGCGAGCTATGCTACTAACTAATGGTGCCCCAGGAGAGACTCGAACTCTCACGCCTTGCGACATTGGCTTCTAAGACCAACGTGTCTACCATTCCACCATAGGAGCAAATACATTATATGGGGTGAAGCCGGGAATCGAACCCTGCCTTACTGTTTCACAGACAGTTGTGCAACCATTACACTAGCAACACCATTGATTGGCAGAGGGTAGTGGAATTGAACCACTAATCACGGAGTCAAAGTCCGTTGTTATACCATTTAACTAACCCCCAACAGAAATAACAGGATGCTTTTTTACGGTTTAGATTAGAAGTCTAATGTATAAAGTTTGCTGAACGCATCCTAAAATTGGCACACCCCCAGGGATTCGAACCCCGTCCCACGGTTTTGGAGACCGCCATGCTGCCGTTAACACCAGGGATGTATATTGGTACACCGTACGGGAATCGAACCCGTCTCTTCGGCTTGAAGGGCCGAGGACCTACTCAGAAGTCCAACGGTGTGTAATTGGTGGAAGCCGAGGGAGTTGAACCCTTCTAGACAGCATCCTTGCAAGGGATACCCGTAGCCCGCTACTGCCCCCAAATTATTTCATTTACTTTTTGTTGTATCTTATCGTGAGATACATTTACAAATATCCCCGGGCTCGTTTGTCCTTTTCCAGAGATGTCAAAGTAATTTACATACTGAACATTATGCCTATCGAAGTTTACATCTGTAGTTCTATAAGCACCAATAGTAATAACACTATCAGGTTTCCTAATATCGTAATTAAGAAATTGTCTAATAGATTCGGCACCCTTACTATATCCGTAAAGATGATATGGTACTGGTGTATTAATTACAAATTTCCTTGCTAGACCGATGTCAGTCCAAGAAAAACTTTTACTGCAAAGCCCTTTTTTATCGGAATACGAATCAAATGCTTTGTGATCAAACCGATCGTTTAGGCCTTTAAATCCTATTACATATCCTGTACATGATAGGGCTGTTGTTGGTAAAAGAAATAATAGCCAAAATAATTTACGCATATTTTTTCCTAAAATTGGCTGTGCCTCCAGGAATCGAACCCGGCTCATTTCTCGTTAACAGCGAGACGCCTACACCTTGCTTGCTCAGGCACAATATAAAACAGGATACTTTTTTCGAAGGCTTTTGAAGCCTTTGCTCTACCATTGAGCGAATCTGCCAAAAGGCAAATGTTGGAATCGAACCAACGTGTCATTTAAGACTTTGCTGAACGTATCCTAAAATTGGTGCCTCTGGAGGGACTCGAACCCCCACACTCCGCCTTATCTAGACGGTGCTATGCCCAGGTATAAGCTGGGTTCTTTAACCAATTAAGCTACAGAGGCAAAAACATGGCAGTGAGTGTGGGATTCGAACCCACGGCCCGCTATTAAAACGAACGACAGTTTAGCAAACTATTGGCATAAGCCTCTCGCCCAACTCACTATAACTTGGCGGTCTCACGGGGTAACGATCCCCGTCCTCTGGCGTGACAAGCCAGTATGCGTCCATGAACACCTTGAGACCTAATTTGGAGTAGGGAGAGGGATTCGAACCCTCGGTTTTACAGTTTTGCAGACTGTTGCATTGGGCCTCTCTGCCACCCCTACATTAACTTGGCACTCAGTACGGGAGTCGAACCCGTCTTTACAACTTGAAAGGCTGTCGTCCTAACCGATAGACGAACTGAGTAAATTTGGTGGACCGTAAAGGAATCGAACCTAATCGCCAGCCACCCTACATATTAAGGCAACGGATTTACAGTCCGCCGTAGGGAATACGATCCATAATTTGTAACACACTCTCCGCTATGCTTTTTGACACCGTCGTAAGGTGAAAGAAGAATGTGTGTATTAAAGCAGACTACTCATCGGCGTAGGCCATTTGACTGTTCGGCAATCTGCTTTAATACGCTACCATTTTTTTATCCACACAAGGATAATCCATCCGGTAGGCCGCCCGTTTGCCCCATGTTTTACGTGCGGGGCAGAGTCCTCGTTACTCTATATTCACACGTTGCGATTCTAACGATAGTCGTTTTGAAGGACCGTCTCTCGCTTTCTTCTCACAGCCTGAGAATACAATCTAGCACGTTCTATTTTTTCTGCAATCATTTTTTCAAGTTCTGCAGGACTAATAGTGTGCTGTTTTGTAAACTCTATCTGTCTCTTTGTTTTACTATCTGTTTCTTTCATATTTCCTTGAGCAATAAAAAACCCCAGGGTGTTTAGTCCTGGGGTCCTTGGAGTGTTGTATGTGTACTGTTACACTACGGTCCTCCGGGACCCCTGGCAAATCTCTGGTGTACGATCATTACTTGACAGTAACCAAGAGGTGGGCATAAAGCCTGCCTGTTTGGCATCTAGTCTATAATAATGTATCGAACAGTTTTTCATTTGCTTTCTCTTTTTCCTAAAAATTTTATACACTATCTCTAGTGCATATCCTTATTGTACAGTTATTTAGTCTCAGTGTCAACCTCTTTTTTAAAAAAAGAATGTTGTTTTTTTGCAACACTATCTAACCAACAAGTCTATTGTAAATTTATTTAGTTCAGTTGTCAACAATAGTTGAGTAAAATGGTAAGATTTATTCCCAGGCAGATTTCCATTCTGGATTTCTTACTGGATGCCCTTGATAACTGTACACTCCCTCGCCATAGATGTCAACTTCTTTGGCAAATGCTTGACTGCAATGATGATGGCCTTTGTAAGGAGTTGTATTCCATGTTTTCATTTTTTCTACACAGTCGAAAAAATATAAATTACTATCTGCTATAGCTAACAGTTCTTTATCGAAATGCTTAGGGTGTACCCACCAGTCTTCTGAAAAAATATCTGTGTCATTGACTACGCCGCCACCCCATAATCTAATATTTTTAAACAATCTTACATATCCTAGTTCTGTAAGTATACTCGTAGAAGCGTCTTGTATTGTATCTGTTCTATAAATTTCATGCTCTAATGTTATTGCTCTAAACTGAACATCGGCATCTAAAATCCTTTGCAAAACTTCTAGTGCATAATTAACACCATTACAGTCTACATCTAAAGACACATAATCTATTATTGTATCACTTACATTGTTTGCCAAATATTCTGTGAATATTTGCGATGTAGCGTCCATTCTAACTAATTCAGCTTTTCTTACTTCGGGCCATTTTTTAACATGTAAAGTCTGATCCCAATATGTAAGATATTGAAATTGGTCAACATAACCTATGTCAAAACACCATCCGTTCCAATTAAAATTTTTCTCTAAGGCATAGGTATTATTACCTATTATAGGATGTCCGCAGGCCACATCTAAAAAAGTTCCATTTTGTTTAAAGTTGAAAAGATTACTAATAAATTCATCCTGCTGCTCAAACGAGTAAAAATCTAATGTTTGCATAAGTTATTCCAATATTCTTGATAGGTATTTACTCAGGAATTAAATACTGCTATAATAAATTATGAACAACAATTTTTTAACTATTGGTTCCTTTGGGGACACACTTTATAGCTTATGTGTAGCTAAGATTCTCGGCGGTGGGAATATGTATGTCGAATTAGGCGGCATGGACGCATTTGTTAGGCGAGTTTTTAGGAGAGAACCTGAAGGTTATCATAAAGGTAGGTATACACAAAAAGACTACGATATGATAGCTCCTTTACTGAAGGCACAAGATTACCTTACCGGTGTATCTGTACACAATGGTGAACCAATTTCTGTTAGCTTCGAAGATCATTGGAAAATGCATTTAATGAAAGGATGGCAGGGTAATCAAACCGAATGTTATGCATTAACGCAGGGATGGAATATACATGATCCAGATCTTAAAAAGAAACTTCTTCTAGAACCCTGGCTAACAAAGGTAGATCCCATTGTTGTAGAGGGAAAACCGCTTGTTATTAATAGAACAAATAGATACCTATACGGTTGCAATGGAGACAAATGGCGTGAATGGGTAAAACAGGGATTGGGGGACTATGCTATTTTTGTAGGCACAGAAGAAGAACACCAAAAATTCCAAAAAGATTTTAATGTCATGGTAGAATACAGACCAGTTAATAATCTGCTAGAAATGGCTCAACTTATCCAGGGCTGTGAGCAGTTTATGGGAAATCAGAGTGTTGCTTTAGCAATAGCCATAGGATTAGGTAAAACATTTTGGTGTGAAGTTAGAAAAGATTTTGATATGCTAAAAAGTCCACATGGCTGGGGCGACGTTTGGTTTCCTAGAGTAAATGGACATTATTTCTAAGATCATTTATGTATAAAATTATAAGCTACCACAATTCTAGTTATCAGCCATTGGCTGACATTACTTGGGATCAAAATAAAATTCCATATTGTACACAGTACGGATACCAATGTTCTTTTGAACCTCTTAGAGGAATAGGACACCCGGGCCAGATACAAAAAGTTGAAATGATAAATCGAGAATTGGCTAATCCTGAGCTAGAATGGCTGTGGTGGACTGGTTGCGATTTAATGATTACAAACTTTACTATAAAAATCGAAGACAAAATAGATAATAATTATCATATGGTTATAGCAACCGATTGCAATGGGTTCAATGCAGACAGTATACTAATACGTAACAGTACAGAAAGTAGAGAGTACTGGAAGATGGTAGGAGAGATTGTTCCTACACTGCACTGGCACTGGGAAGGTGAACAAAAAGTTATCAAAGATACATATCCTAACTATAAAGATATGATAAAAGTTGTTCCACAACGGTATATGAACTCATACGATTATGATGTTTATAAAGGTGCATATCAGCCGTTCGATTATCTTAATACAAATGGTAACTGGCAACAAGGCGATTGGGTCATACAATGGCCAGGGGTAAGTCTACCAGATCGTATTAAGTTAGCAAACAAAATTAGTGAATTAATTATCAAATAAAATGCAAAATATTTTAGAACAAATTAAAGATTTTATCGCGACTAAACAACAAAATAAAAGTTGGGTAGCAGGCAAGGATTTTGTAAATTATGCAGGTCCTTATTTTGGAACAGAAGAATTTGTCAGTGCGGCCGAAAGCCTATTAGGTGGCTGGCTTGTAATGGGAGATAAATGCCTTAAGTTTGAAAGAGAATTTCCTAAACAGTTTGGCAAGGCCAATGGTATATTAACTAACAGTGGAAGTTCTAGTAATCTGTTAATGATGGCTAGCCTTACCAGCAAGAGAGGCCACAACTTGCCAAAAGGCACAAAAGTTCTTATGCCGATTGCTGGGTTCCCCACAACACTAAATCCTACACTACAAATGGGATTTCAACCTGTATTTGTAGATATTGAAATAGATTCTTTAAATCTTGATGTATCTCAAGTTGAACAAGTAATTGAAAATAATCCGGATATCAAAGTTATCACATTCGCTCATGTATTAGGCAATCCGCCCGATATGGATCGTCTAATGAAAGTAGTCAGAGATAAAGGATTAATACTATTAGAGGATTGTTGTGACGCTTTAGGAAGTACATATGCCGGTTTACCATTAGGCAGTTTTGGCGAAATGGCATCTTGCAGTTTTTATCCTGCACACCATATGACTATGGGCGAAGGCGGTTATGTTGCATGTAATACCTATGAACAAGAAGTTATTCTACGTTCATTCCGTGAGTGGGGACGAGGCTGCTATTGTGTAGGTCCGGAAGCTAACAAACTCAAATGCGGAACTTGCGGAAAACGTTTTCAAGAATGGATTCCTACAATGCCTGGGGAAATCTTTGATCACAAGTATGTTTACGATGAAATTGGTTATAATCTTAAGCCAATTGAAATTCAAGGTGCTATGGGACTTGAACAATTGAAACGTTTACCAGAAATCCATTCTCTACGTAGACGAAATTACAATTTACTTTTTGCAATTTATGAAAAGTATGAAGAATTTTTCCATTTGCCGAGAGCAACTGCCAAGAGCGATCCTAGTTGGTTTGCGTTTCCGCTAACTATACGCAAGGGAGCACCATTTACTCGTTCTGATATTGTTGACTATCTGGAAGAAAACTTGATTCAAACTCGCCCGTATTTTGCTGGTAATATTATGCTTCAACCTGCTTATTCACATATCATGAATCCTGCAGACGCTAAGGCTAATTTCCCAGTAGCAACGCACGTTATGACTCATACTTATTTTCATGGCACTAGTCCTGTAATAACCCCAGAACAGATTGCATACATCGGCGATAAAGTAGATGGCTTTATGAGTTTATTTGTTTAATTTAACCAAGGAGTTTTTATGAATCTTAAAGAAAAGAAAATGTTAGATATCCTCAAACGAGGAAAAGAAGAATTTGGATTTGTCGCTGTAAAGGCCGAATTCGAAGCTGAAGGTACTAGGGTAGATGAATTACTACGCCTTGTAGAAATAGCAAGGAAAGCCGATTTAAAAATTGGGCTTAAGATTGGCGGCTGCGAAGCAATGCGTGATTTAATGGAAGTAAAACAAATCGGCGTAGATTATATTATTGCACCTATGGTCGAAACAGGATATGCTTTATGGAAATTTATTGACGCTAAAAATAAAATTTACAGTAAAGAAGAACAAGAAGACGTAAAGTTTCTAACTAATCTTGAAACTATTAATGGTTATTACAACCTTCCTGATATGATAGAAAAGGCAACTATGAAAGACGGCCTTGATGGATTAGTATTTGGTAGAGTAGATTTTGTTATGAGCAGAGGTGGGAATGGTCGTCTAGATATCAATAACGACGACGTTACCGAGACAGTATGTGAAGTTGCTACTGCTTGTAAAAACGCAGGACTTGAACTTGTTATAGGTGGCGGTATCAGTCAAGATGCTATTCCTGCTATTAAAGCGGTACAAGCAATTCATCTAAGTCGCTACGAAACCAGAAAAATTATTTTTAGGGGTGATGCTATTCAATTACCAGATGCTGACAAAGCATTGATTAGTGCAGTTGAGTTTGAATTACTATGGTTAAAGAACAAGCGTGACTACTATGGTTCTATCTTTACAGAAGATGATAAGCGTATTGATATGCTTGAGTCACGCTGGAAAGCTATGATTGAATCCTAATAGTCATTGATGCGATAACAACGTCTAACTCTTTCCAGAAGTTAGGTTGATTATCAAAACTATACTTGGTTAAATTACCTTTTACGGGCAATATAATATTAATTTTATTGCCCGTATTCTTTTTGTCTTTAGTAAGAGCACTATAAATTTTAGATTTATCAATGATGATGTTTTTGTAATCTATATAATTTTCTACTAAAATGTTATGTAGATCGTTATAAAGAGTTTCGGTAATCAAATGTTTAGACAATGCTAGTTTGTTAGCAATATCCATTCCCATGCTAACAGCTATACCATGCGGTATTGCAAAATTTGTAGCTGATTCTATTGCATGTCCAAAGCAGTGTCCGTAGTTTAGAATATTTCTTATTCCTTGATCAAACTCATCTTCTTCTATAAATTTTTGTTTTATTCTTAATGTTTTATAAAGATGAAAACTTAGATTATTTCTTATTTCGCTTTCGGTAACTAATTTGCCATCTACAATATATAATTTTATAATTTCACCTATGCCCGATTTTATATCTTTATCGTCGAGTGACTTTAAAAATTGTTCACAAATAATTACTTTCCTAGGCGGATTAAAAGAACCTAAAATGTTTTTAAAGTTTCCAAAATTAATACTACTCTTTGAACCTATGCAACTATCCGCTTGAGCTAATAATGTGGTTGGAATAAAAGTCCAAGATAGACCTCTCATAAATGTTGTTGCAATAAAACAAGTGATATCTTGAGTGATGCCGCCTCCTATTGCAACCAAGTGACTAGATCGATTTAATTTTTTTTCTATTAATTGAATTATAATAGGTTCAATTCCCTGATAACTTTTTGTAGTTTCATTAGCATCTATAAGCACTATTTCTTTCGACTGAATGTTTTTATAAAATTTTTCACCTAATAGTGCAAAGACATTTTTGTCTATAATATAATGCGTACCTAAATTTGTTAATTCATTATTGTCAAATAAATCATTATCAAATTCAACAACGTAATCGCCTGCCTTACTAGCAATGGTAAAATCATGCACGAGTAAATCCTCCATCTATAGAAATATTTTGTCCCGATATGTAACTATTTTCTTCGCTACCTAGCCATACAATAAATTTTGCAACTTCGGACACATCTGCTAGACGTTTAATTGGTACAGCTTCTAACATTTTAGCTATGCCTGCCGGTCCTAAATTTTTATGAGTCATTTCCGTATCGATAAATCCTGGAGAAACACTATTACACAAAACACCGTTGCTAGCAAACTCATTAGCCATGGCTAGGGTTAAACCATCTATTGCAAATTTACTAGCAGAATAACTTGCTCTGCCCTGTTTACTTTTCTTGCCCCATACCGAACTGACACTAACAATTCGTCCCCAGCCAGTATCTAACATATTGGGTATAACTGTTTGACTAATTCTGAAAGGTGCATATACGTTAACTTGTTGAACTTTTTGAAAGTCTTCAGATTTGATATCACAAAAATTAGCTATAATATTGATGCCTGCATTGTTGATCAGTATGTCTATGTGTTCTAATTCCAGAAATGAGCAGAAGTTATCAATTGATTCATAATCGGTAAAGTCACATTGCTGATATTCGTCTAGATATGTAGGTCGTTTGGCCAAGTGTTGTGAAGCTACACCAATTAGATAGTAGCCCTTTTCTTTATAGAGCTCTGCAACTGCTTTACCAATTCCTCTTGTTGCACCTGTTACCAAAACTTTTTTCATAATAGACCTTTAAGAATATTTAACCTCATTATATTAGCACATAAATATTTGCAAAGCTAGTCTGCGGCGTATATAATTGTACGATAATTATAAGGATTCAAATGCGAGTATGTGATTACATAGCCAAACGCTTGAGCGAGTGTGGCATTAACAAAGTTTATGGATTAGTTGGTGGAAGTACAGCAGGATTAAATGATGGATTTATTAGTCATCCGGATATCGAATTTGTTGCCTTTCATCACGAACAAGGTGCAGGCCATGCCGCAGTAGGATCTGCTAGAACAAATAACAAATTAAGTGTATGTAATGTTACAGCCGGCTGCGGTGTTACAAACGCTATGACCAGTTTGTTAAATGCCTATGAAGAAAGTGCCCCTGTATTATTTTTAAGCGGAAATACAGCTATGAATAATCAGGCCAAATATATCAATCGTGCCAAAGGTATACACATAAGAAAGTACGGTATTCAAGATTTAGACGCTCAACGAACAGTTGAACACATATCAAAATATGCCGTAGCCATAGAACGTGCAGAAGATGTTCCTTATGAACTAGAAAAAGCGATTCACATGGCGTTAGAAGGGCGTCCAGGACCCGTCTGGATTGATGTTCCTGGTAACTTGCAATCAGCAGAGATTCCAGAAGATCATCCTGTATATAAACCAGGACAAGAAGATGTACAGTCTGAACACAAACAACCACTACTAGATGCACTGGCTGTAATTTACGAATCTAAGCGTCCTGTTATCGTAGCAGGTAATGGTATTAACTTAGGTCGTGCTAGACAGCAATTTAGAGAGTTTGTTGATCGCCACAATATTCCCTTTGTTACTACATTCTTATCACGAGACCTAATCGAATACGAACACGAACAAAATTTAGGAATGATGGGAATTAAAGGTGCCCGTGCTGCAAATTTTGCTTTACAAAATGCAGACTGTTTAATTATTTTAGGTTGTTCAATGAATGTAACACATATAGGTTATGATTCGAAAACATTCAGTCCTGATAGTAAAAAGATAATGATAGATATCGATGCTAACGAACTTGGTAAAGATATTTTTAAAGTAGACATGGCTATTAATTGCGATGTTAAAGATTTTTTTAATGCAGCAACGTCACATACATTAAGTTACACTCCATTTTCATGGGTTGATACATGTAGTCGTTGGAAGAAAAAATGGCCTGTTTATAACGCCGAAGTTCATAGATCAGATAAAGGTGGAATTAATCTCTATGAAATTGTCGAAAGCATCAACAGAAACATGCAATCGAAAGATTGTTTTGTCGTAGACGCAGGCCAACCATGTTACATACTTTCTACTAACGGCAAATACAAAGAAGGTTGTCGCTACATGGCACAATCGGCACAAGGCGACATGGGTTACGCATTGCCGGCAAGTGTTGGTGTACACTTTGCAGATCCTAGTTTGAATATTGTATTGGTTATTGGAGAAGGTAGTTTCTATACCAATATGCAAGAACTAGCAGTAATTCGTCAATATAATATTCCTGTTAAAATTTTTGTAATAAACAATGACGGCTATATGAGCATTAAACAAACCCAGGACAAATTCTTTGGTGGTAGACGCTGGGGAGTAAGTAACAGCACAGGTGTTTACTTCGCCAATATTGCAAAGATAGCAGAAGCATTCGAAATGCCATATTTTAAAGTTGAAAATAATGAAGATTTAGATAGATATATGCCTAGTTTGATGTGTAGGCCCTATCCTGTTATCGTAGAATTTATGAGTCAAAATACTCTAGATGTGTTACCAGCACAGGCTTTGAAACCAGATGGAACACAAGGAGGGTTGCATGATATGGCACCTTTCTTATCTCCGGAAGAGTTAGCATCTGAAATGATAGTAGATATTAAATGAAAATTGCTGTATTAGGTGCAAAAGGATTCGTTGGGTCTAACGTAACTCAACACTTACAAACTAGTTTTGATGTTACACCGGTAACAAGAAATACTATTAATTTACTAAATCCGTTAGAAGTTAAAGATTTTCTCAAAACAAATTGTTTTGATGTTGTGATAAACTGTGCAGCCGTAATGACAGATAACGTTTCATTAAATGATGCCAGAAACAATCTAGGTATTTTTATGAACTTTTATAACAATTCAGGATTGTTTGGAAAATTCATTAACACAGCGTCTGGTGCTGAATTTGATAGAAGCACAAATATAGATAATATGTTCGAATCTTCTATCTTCAACTGTATGCCTAAAGATAGTTACGGATGGGGACAGAATATTAAGGCAAGGTTGTGTGCTCAGACATCTGGTTTTTACAACATCAGAATTTTCAACTGTTTTGGTCGCGGAGAGCCGTCTACACGAATTTTTCCAAAGTTTCTAAAAGAAGGTAGTATCACAATAACCGGTGATCGATATTTCGATTACTTTAGTATACAAGATTTATGTACCATAGTTGATCATTGTGTCACACACGATTGGCCAATAAACGATATTAATGCTGTCTATGAAAAGAAAATCAAGATAAGCGAAGCATTAGAACTTTTTTGTTTTGTAAATAATCAGAAACCAAAATTTACAATAGAAAGTCAAAGCTCTAATAATTATACAGGTAATGCTTTATCACTGAAAACTCTAGGTATAAAATTAACTGGATTAGAAGAAGGATTTAAAAACTACTTATGAAAAAAATTGTATATGTTACAGGCTGTCTAGGTTTTATAGGTTACCATGTTACTAAAGCCTGTTTAGATTCTGGATTCTATGTATATGGGATTGACAAACAAACTTATGCCAGTAATCCTCAATTCTTACCTAGTCTGTTGGCCTATGATCATTTCAAGTATAGTGACTGTGATATTAATGACATAGAAAGATTAGTTGATTGCGATTATGTTATTAATACCGCAGCCGAAACTCATGTTGATAATTCTATAGTAAAAAATGATATATTTCTTAAAAGCAATATAAATGGTGTTCATCATTTGTTAACATTGATACAAGAAAAAGGAATGTATGCTAAACCTATATTATTACATTTTAGCACAGATGAAGTGTACGGCGATATTGTAGAAGGTAGTCATACTGAAAAAGATTTGTTGAAGCCTAGTAACCCATATAGTGCTACTAAGGCCGCGGCAGATATGTTGGTATTAGCATGGGCTAGAACTTATAATATTCCATACGTTATTGTTCGTCCTACTAATAACTATGGCATTGGACAATATGTTGAAAAACTTATTCCTAAAAGTGTAAAGTACTTAACATTAGGTCGAAAAATAGATTTGCATGATAAAGGAATGCCCCGAAGAACATGGTTACACGTTAGTGATACAGCATCCGCAGTAATGAAAATTATTGAATCTGGGGTTACAAACGATATCTACAATATATCAGGTAACTATGAAGATTCAAATCTAGTAGTTGTACAAAAGATAATGGATTTATACGGAGGCATTATTAATTACGACGATCATATAACCGAACTCCAAAGGCCAGGCCAAGATGTTCGTTATAGTATTGATGACACAAAACTAAAGGCGTTGGGTTGGTTGCCTAGTGCTAATTTTGATATAGAATTAGCTAAGATTGTTGACTATTATAAAAATAACTTTGTATGGTGACAAAAAAGCCCATTAATGGGCTTTTTTTATGGCTTAGGCAATCTGCCCTTCCTTTTATTTTCATCTTCTGTTTTCTTACGAACAATAAATTCGATAGCACATTCGCTTATACTATGATAGGTCTGATCGAATCTTTGTGTGTTGTAAATAAAAGAAGCATTAACAAGATCAACCTTTAGAACTTCAATCTTATCTCTAAACTGATATAAAAATTCAATCAAGTTAATACTGGCCGGGCTCCAGCTTTCACCTTTACAGATAGTCCAACTGGTTTTGTGATCTGGATTATGATTGCTGGGCCATACACCTTGTTCGTATAAATCTTCATCTGGAATAGTTGTAATAATATGTCCACCAGGTTTACAAATCCTAATCCAATTTTCAAATGCTTCATAAGGATCGTGAAGGTGCTCTAGGCAATGACTGCTGTGAACAAAATCAAAGGTATTATCCTCTACTCCAGCCATTACTTGGGCGTCGCCATCGGGCATATCCCAAACTTTTAATGTTTGCATACCTGGAAATTGTTGCCCATATTTGATTAGCGGGTCTGGGCCTGCACCAATATCTATACCCTTGCCCACAAAATAGGTACTAACAAATCTAGCATCTTGAAGACGTCTAATTAGGGCTTTGCTCGTTTCATTCATTTTATTTCCTTTGTTTGGCCTGCCCGGAGGGAATCGAACCCCCGACCCACAGCTTAGAAGGCTGTTGCTCTATCCGACTGAGCTACGGGCAGTTAATTTATTATAGCACATATTTAATAGCCTGTCAATTATCTACATATATTTTGAAATTTATGTACGCAGTAAATAAGTTTGAATTGGAGATATAAAATGGATTTCTTAAAATTAGTAGCCGAAGTGGGATTTCCAATTGCCGGTGCTCTTGCAGCTGGATATTTTGTGTTTTTAACATTAAAATTTATTCTAGCTGGTGTAACAAGCAGTGTCAACGGAATGGGCGGGATTATCAAAGGCTTAGATGCTAGAGTCGATACTATGACTAACCAGCTACAGCGTATCGATGTTAAAGTAAGTCATGCTCTGGGCTTACAACCTGACTATGACAGAATCTCTAGAGCCGAACAAGCTGATCAAAGAAAGGATTAAACATGGATCTAGCAGAAATGATCAACAAATATGGTTTTCCTGTGATTGCTGCCGCCGGAATGGGATATTTTATATACTATGTGTGGACCTGGGTTACTACAGAAATCAAACCTGTTATAGGACAGGCTAACGGAACTCTTATTGCACTTATCGATCGTATTCGTATGTTAGACAACGATTTAATCAGATTAAATCAAAAAGTAGAAACTGTAATGGAACTACGCGGTAAGACTATCGAATACGAACGCATCATGGCTGAAAAGAAAATTAATGAAAAAGTTGCTATTGAACAACCACCAATCGGTAAACGTAAAGCAACGTCACAAGAAATCAAAGACGCTGCTGGCGATTAAATACTAGATGTATGAAATAATAGCAACGTTGGTAATGACGCACATTACCATAGTGTGTGTTACCCTTTTTCTCCACAGAGGGCAGGCACATAGAGGAATTACTTTCCACCCTGTATTAAGTCATTTTATGAGGCTTTGGCTGTGGTTAACTACAGGTATGAACACTAGGGCTTGGGTGGCTATCCATAGAAAACACCATAGATTCTGCGAAACTAAAGACGATCCGCATAGTCCCTGGGTACACGGAATTTGGCGTGTAGTTTTTGGTGGGGCTTTTCTATATGCCAATGCAGCCAAAGATACTAAGATGATAGAACAATACGGCGTTGGCACCCCTGACGATTGGTTAGAAAGTAGAATTTATACCCCACATCCGTGGTTAGGCATATTGATAATGCTGATGGTAGATATTGTTCTTTTTGGATGGTGGGGATTATTAATCTGGGGTATTCAAATGATTTGGATACCTTTATGGGCTGCTGGTGTTATTAACGGTCTAGGACACTGGTGGGGATATAGAAATGGTGCTACTAAAGACAAATCAACTAATCTTGTTCCGTTTGGATTTTTAATTGGCGGCGAAGAGCTACATAATAACCATCATTTACAACCTGCCAGTGCAAGATTAAGTAAAAGATGGTTTGAATTAGATATAGGATATGTTTATCTAAAAATATTTTGTTGGCTAAAGTTAGCTAAGATTAACAGGTCTACTCCCGTTTAATGTAATTCCCATACTTAACCAGTCGTCTAAATTACCTGCAACAAAATAAGGCCAAAAATATAGCGTTACCCATTGACGAATAATTTCATCATACCACCAAAAATATAATTCATCTAATGGGTTTACTTGATTCAATATCTTTCTCCAGAGAGTTTGCCATTTCTCTAAGCATTTCTATAATTAGCTTGACACGCTCTCTATCTCTATCGTCTTTTAACACTTCTATTCGTTGTACGATAGAGGCAGTTGGAGTAGCTACTCTACAAGGAGTATCTTTGGCTGTAACAACTTCAGGGCAAACCTTATAAGGTTTACTTGGAAGTTGCTCTGAATACGCCGTCCCAGTCAACAGGCAGGTTAGCATTACGCATTTCTTCAATGCGTTCAATCCATAATTCATAATAATGATCCATTCCTGTATCAAACGATCCTTTAAGGACTTCTGTGATTAAAGCAACGGCTTTGTCCCACTGTTGTTTACGATAGTATTCCAACATTAGATCGTGAATCTCCCTTTTATGTTTCCACTCTGCTAACTCGTCGGGCGATGTTGGATTAAAGAATACTGTAAAGATATTCACGCCTTCTTTTTTACCTTTAACGGCAATACAATCTAATTCGATAGTAAAGTATTCGTCACCAACACGATCGGCAGTTACGGGACCAAGAACCATGAGGACACCATAGTTCTTACTTTGTCCTTCAAGTCTGGATGCAAGATTGACAGCATCCCCAAGACAAGTATAATCAAAACGTTGCTCACTGCCCATGTTACCGACAACAACAACGCCAGTGTTGATACCAATACCCATGCCAAAGGGTGGAACACCTTCTTCTCTAATACTTGCATTAAACTCATCTAAACTTCCTAACATTTCTAATCCGGCTCGAACAGCATCTTTACAATGCTTGGTCTCATCTAACGGTGCATTCCAGAAAGCCATCTGTGCGTCACCGATATACTTGTCTAATGTTCCACCTGTTTCTAAAATTGTTCTAGTCATGGCAGTCATGTAACGATTCATGATACTAGTGAGACCCTGAACATTTTTACCGTAATGCTCACTGATACTAGTAAAGCCTCGCACGTCGGTAAACATGATACTTAGTTCTTTTTCTTCGCCGCCCAATCTTAATAAACTAGGATCTTTGATTAACTTGGCTACTAGGTCAGGGCTGAGATAGCTTTGAAACTGTTTTCTTATCTGTTGCTTTTGTAAGAACTCACTGACGAACTTGACCATGTAGGCGTGCAGAGCGACCAATCCAACGCCAACTGCAAAGGCAGTTGAGTCGTATAATACCAAAAAGTTATTATAAGCGTAAATGCTACCACCAATGACACCACCAATGACAATAATAGTTGCCGCAATGCCTGCATAAGTCCACCTCATTAAAAATATTAAAACAATACCAGCTACAACTATTGTTAATAGTTCGTAGTCGTCTGCATGTCCTGGACGCTCTATAGCACGACCGTTTAATAATGTTCCTACTAATGATGCCTGCATATATTGTGGCCATATTTCACCTTTGGCAGTAGCAACAGGTTGCACTAGGCCAGCAGCACTTAATCCTACTATGACAATCTCACCTTTGAAGTCTTTGGGCAGGTTTGCCAAACTATGTTCTGTTGGAGTTTGACTCCAATCAATCCAAGTGCGGCTCAATGGATCAACATTAATACGATTTAGTTTAGGAACACGAAGTGCCTCTACACCCCGGTCTCCAACTTTAACCTGTATCTTGGTGTCTCCTACTGCTACACGTAAAGTTTCTAATGCAATGGCAGGATGAACGGTCATTTGTTGTTGATCTAAAGGAACTAAATGATTCTCTGGAGCAGCAATTAATAACGGCATACGACGAACAACACCGTCTATTTCTGGAAAAGTATTTACAACACCCGTGCCGGCCGCACGTTCTTCCAGCATGGGTACGTTTGCAATAATTCCAGGGTATTCTACAAAGTTACCTTGTGGATCTCTGCCAACAACTTGTACAGGAGAGCCAAATGTTTTGTTCTTGCCTTTGGTACTTGCTACCTGGGGAAGTATTGTAGGATATTTTTCAAGAGTCTTAGCTAATTGAGCATCGCCGCCAAATCTGTCTTGCTCTGGCATAAGAATATTAAAAACAACTAAACCAGCATTACGTTCGTATAAATCTTTTATAATATTAGCATAGACTGTTCTCGGAAACGGGAATTGTCCGTATTTGTCTAAAGCTTCTTCGTCAATGTTTACTGTATGTACAGGAATAGTAGTGCTAGGTTGACTGGTTATTAACTGATCAAAGTAGCGTAGTCTTATAGATTCTACAAAACTAGGATCCCAAAAACGTACAAGAACAACTATTATCAATGTCAATAATGCTGTCCATGGGTTAAGCAAGATTTTTTTCATAGTCTAATATTTATCGTGTCAATTTAGTAGGTTTACCTAAGTTTATTAAGTTACCAGAATCTCCTGCACCAATTACACAGGCTATTTCATCATTGAATTGGATTATGGACCATGTTTTAGTTTTTGAATTCTGCATAATAATATATCGAGATTTACTGTCTTTACCTGCCCAGAATGGTTGTTCTTGAAACTCTCCTCCTGAAACAAACTCAATTATAGATTTAACATCTGAGCAAAAAACTGGCTTTTGTACTGTAAATATCTCAGTGGCGTTGGCTATGGTGCCTGTTAAGCAGAATAGGAACGCCGCAAGTAATGATCGCATGGCGGCTCCTTAAAACTGTATTTACACTTTCCATTTGGGTGGGAGACGTCTTATAACTAATTGTGCTTGTATGTGAGTAAGTTGTTCCTGCTTGCGTTTTTCATCTGCTTGTTTACGTAAATAATCTTGATATCGTTGTTCTATTGTTCTAGGTTCTATACCCAGCTCTTTTTGTAATCTACGTGTCTGTGCTAGTACACGATTGTATTGTTCTTGTAGATCAGGAGGAAATGACCAGTCTATCACGGTCCTGTACCCTGTGTTACAGACACAGAGCATCCAGCGGCGTTAGCACACTGTTGAGCAATACTGTATACTTGGTTGGTATTACCCTGTTGAATCAAAGTTAGATTACTTGCTCCGCCTGCATTAGTAAGACTGATAGTAGCTTTATGACTTCCTGCATCTTTTTGTGTTACGTTTGCTGAATGATTGTTACCAGTAAAAGAAATATCTAAAAAATGATTGCCTGTACCACTTTGTATTAAAGTTTCATTAACATTATTACCACTTACATTTACAAACATTATTTTTTCACCATTATTACTTTGAGTAGTTCTGTGTGTGCCACCACCGCCTACTATTGTATAATTTAGAAAGTGCCCGCTATTGACTCCGCCGTCGTTGCCTTGTCTTAATATATAGGTAGCACTATTGCCAGTTACTGATAATCTCAATATATGTCCACCACTTTCTTGACTGTCTTGAGCACCTGTAGTTGTATTACGTGCTTGGCTGATTGTGATATTATTACCGTTTCCTTGAACACTCATTTCAATTAAATTTCTACCAGAAATATAATCGCCTTGTTTAATGTTTACCGCATTACCAAATCCGCCTACATGAGCGTTTGTTCCTGCACCACCTAGGCCTTGTATTCTATTATAGTTGCCAACTTGCTCTATGGTTATAGATGGATTGGAACCCTCAACATTTAGATCAATTCTATTGCCCAACCCAATGGCGTTTCTTCTTGCACGAGCAGCATCTAATAATGCCTGCTGAGCCGCTGTTATATTACTAGAATAGCAGTCACTACAGACGCTGCCGGCTTGGCCTGGATTAGCTGGGGTTCCTCCACTGCCTGTATCTGTGCTGGTGACACCGTCGTTGAGATCATAGTAATATGTGACTTCGGCAATCTGCATACTGTCACAGTTTAGTCCACAACCATCCCCAGCTTTAGTTGTTGGAAACAATATAAAGTAGTAAACATATGCTGTAGTGTTGGCCACAGCAATCTCTGGACTGGTCCAGAATCTAGTTTCGCTGAGACTTAGACTGTCCTGTTTGATCAATGTCCAGTTGACTCCGTCATTTGATCCATATAGTTTGTAACTGGTAGGGTCGCGACCACTAAAGTCGTTGGCTGTAGTAATAGTAAACTTTTGAACTACTCGACCTTGACTTAGTTTAACTGTAACACCTGCGTTCTTTTTGTCAAAGTTTAGATACTTTGTGGTAACATCACCGTCAAATGCTTTGGCGGCACCTTCGTTGGCTGGACTGTTATTGCTGGTAGGATAAATGTTGCTAATTACAACAGGATTACTATTAGTCCTTATAACCTGCCAATTGGGGGTAGAAGTAGTGCTACTTGGAGTAGATGTGGCAGTCTGTCCTGCTGCTAATGGAACCGTGGAGTATGAGGCATTGGCATAGGTGTCGGCCTGTTGTATAGTAGGATTCAATGTGCCTGTCCAACTTACACCGCTGGTGTTAGCCATACCCGAACTACCACTGAATAACTGCCCTGTGTTGTTGTCATTGCCTACAAAAAAGAAATAGTCTGGACCCATATTGACAATTTTGCCAGTGCCTATAGTTCCCGCCAGTGTGCCGTTGCTGTTATATACTTTGCCTTCATAAGGATAACTGGCGTTACCAGTCAGACTAAATTGAACATACTGTCCTGCTTGCCATGACCATTGTCCTGTTGTCCAAGGTATCTTATACATTGTTCCAGGCTGCTTACTGTAGATTTGACAGGTGGTAGTATTCAAACAGGCATTGACATTCCACTGACTATCAGCGATTTGACTCTGTCCAAATTTAATATCTGTTAATGCTGCAAAAGCATTTGTACAAAATAATAATAATATTAAAAATAAATTTTTCATCTGTACTGTTGCACCACTGTTATTGAACCTTGTGCTTTACCACCGGCAGCAAAATTATAACTATTAACAATCATATCTTGACTAACTACAACTTGTACTTTGGTATCCAAAGGCATTACTACATTTGTGTAGTTACGTCCGTTTTGACTTAGACTTTCCCATTGCCAACCGATTTGTTGTGTTTGGCTTTTATCTTTATATAATTTAAAAACAAATTCATTCTCATTCGTTGCTTCTCTGGAAACAGTTTGAACTTCTAATAAGTCTTCAGGAGTTGATAACTTTGCAGAATTTCCATCAGAAGCATCAGATCTTGATCTCTCTTGTCCTTGATCCCTATTAGCAATTGCGTGTTGTTTTTCTGTATCTTTGACGTCGTCTTTTTCTTCTTTACGGTCTTTCCTATCTTCTCTTTTCATATCTCCAGTAGCTTGAGCAGCTTGTCTTGCTGCTGCAATAATATTAGATCCACTTAATGTTCTTGGAGGACTTATCATAAGATTATTACCTATGGCCATTCCTGCTAAGTTTACCAATATAGGAGGACTAGGAGCTCCGTTTGCAGTTTCGACCAACGTAGCTTCATAAGGTTTATTCATTTTTACTATACCAGCTGGTGTTTCTACATCAATTGCACCACTACCGCATGTTAATCCTTTAAGATTTATATTATGTTCTATTTCGCAAGTAGGCATTAACATAATCATACTTGCACCAGTTTCATTTACTGACATAACAAAATCAGTGCCCCGCACTGCAATTGCCGCAGTAGGAGTTTTAATGTTAACCGCATTTGGGTTATTATGTGCGATGTTACCCGATGCGTATCTCACTGTGCCAGCCGCCGCCTTAAGGTTAAGTTTGCCTGCACCACTTTTAGGATCATACACAAAGTCATCAATGACTAATGCACTAGACTCAGTTACGTTTACTGTAGTATTGTCTTTGAAGGTAATTTTTAGCTTGCCGTTTTTAGTCTCTACTCTATCATTCATTGCCACCAGAGTACCTTTAGACACTGTAATCGTGTCTTTACCTCTTTTAACAATAGCAGTGCCTGATAGTTCTGTTACAGATCCTATGTCTGCTAAGACTGAACCAGACAGAAGAAGCCCTGCTAAAAAGAAGGCAAACTTCATTGCCTTCTCCTTAGTTCTTTTGTGTTATATTAAATGTGCCGCCGGCAGCTATACTTTTAATATTAAGCACACTATCGATAGTTCCACTTTGTGAAACAGTATACTTGGCCCCAGTACCTTGTTGATCGATCCATATACTTGAACCGTTGGCTCCTGTACTTGTTTGACTTACATTAAACACGTTGTTATCGCCATCAATCTTTATAGTTTGTGTATGTTTATTTCCAATAACATCCATGAAGAAACTATTGCCATTACCGCTTACATCAATGGCAGTACTAATATCGTTACCTGAACCTCTATATTGAAAATGATTACTGTTACCGTCGAATTTAGCATTCATATCTAACTTATTACAACCAGATAATGCTGTACCTGCAGAACTAGTGCCGTAACCGCAGGCAATATCAGCAGTATTAGTATTTCCAAGTTGTTGGATAGTAACTGTTGCTCCATTGGCTCCTGCATCATTCTTAAGAGCAAGTCCTATTACATTTCCTGTTCCATTTTGCACAGCAGTTACAATTTGATTATCGCCCCGCAAATATACAGGTGCATTCAATTGCCAATTATTTGTTCCCGAACCTGAGCTATTAGGCACCGCAGTAGTTACTGGGGAACCTGTGCTAGATCCAAGAGTATTGCCACTACCATTTTGTGTTGCATTAACTGTCGGTGTGGCACCGCTTTGATCTATGAATACTCGATTAGTTGAAGCAGATCCTAGAGCAGTTACAGCATTAGGACTTACTGTGGCCATAGTAGGAATGGTTGGTTGATCTGGTGCTATCACTGCTGTTTGAGCTTGTGACCCAAATGCAGCTAATAACATTAAAGAAAATAGTGTTTTTTTCATGATTTTTTTTGCTCCTTAAGCACCTTTTTATTTGACTGCGGGCTTGCCTGTTCCTGCCTCTCCGCTAATTTCGGCTGGGATACTTCCCGTACCTTGTTTTTTGTCTCCTCCAGTATCCTTTCCGATACCGGACTGGACCTGTGGTGTGGCTGATGATGTTGAGGCTCCTTGAGCCTCGGGCTTCTTCTGAACCAACTCATTAGTTGCTCCTTTAAATTTCCAGAGCCCTAAATTACTTCCTTGTTTAACCAATTCAATAACTCCCTGCTCAATGGCAGATCTTAATGCATAATTTCCGGGCTCGTTAAAAGTTTGACTAGAATCAAATTCAAATGCTTGTGTGGCCTGATTAAAGAATCTTAATACTGTTGTACCATCGGCGGTGCTTAATAAATTTTTCTCGATGGTAACTGATGTAAGAACTTCACCAGTCTGTACACTGACTAATCTTAAATTAATAACAACGATATCTTGTGTATATTGTGTGTAAGGGCCAATACCGAATACTCTTACACCAGTACCGCCTGTTAAACTATTTGAATTATAATCAATAATTCCACCTTCAAGAATAACTCCGGCAAGTGTTAACGGAGGTAGCATTTTTGCATTGGCACCGTCGTAGATTTCTCTAGTCTGGCGAATCATTTGACGCTCTTTTAATAAGTTGTCTAGGCCAACACGCTCAACAACAGTAAACCACTGTCGATTGCCAGCTTCCATTAAACTTTTTATAAGGTATGCTTCTGCTCCTTGTGTTACAGCAGTCGAAAACAAACTTAGTGTGTTACTAGGTTTACGCTGACCTGTCATGTCTTTAAACCCATAAACTGCTATAGGAATAGGAGGACCTTCTGGTGCTGGCAGCTTATTAATTTCTTTAAGTATAGAACTTGCTACTACAGGTTTGTCTTTTAATTTAACTTCACCTAACGGACGAATAGTAGAACATCCTGTTGCAAGTATTGCTATTGTTAATATTGATAATTTAAACAGTTTCATTCTATTTCATCCCTTAAAATCCAAAACTTGCCAATGGTACTGTTACAACAGTTGTAGTACCCTTAGCATCGACGACTGTCAGTGTAACATTGTTAGTATTCTTTACCCATGTAATAGTATTACCGTCTAGAGTAAACATTCCAGTACTTGGATTAACACATCCCGGGATAGCAGAACCATCAGCAGCGGCACAACGATTTTGAAATAAATTATTACTTAACTGTGTTGCTAATTGAGCATATACTTGACTACTGAATAAATTCATAAATCTAGCCAACGGTGTGTTGTTAGCTGCGGCTTCGGCTGCGACAATATCTGCTTTCTTCTGTGCGTCGATAGAATCTCTACGACTCTTCTCTAATTGTTCAATTGTAAGAACATGACTGCTCCAACCTATACCACTGAAGGAAGGATTTTTAAATTGGTGAACTAATTCAGCATTGGCATATCCCATGCATGAGATACTGGCTGCAATTAAAAATAATTCTTTTTTCATCTATCACTCCATATACTAATGTACACCTATACCTGTGTACAGTATTTAAGAAGCAATGACTAAGAATTAAACTAGTATTTTTATAACAGAATAAAAGCTGCGATTAAGATATATGTAATTTGATGACCAAGCTGATCTAGACCAAACTGATTCCAGAACTGCGGCTTTGTGATATCTTTACAACCATATTTCACTTTTACAAAATCAATTAGATAATGTATAATTCCTTCTATCAGTCCTATTGCTACTATGATATGTGCAGGAATAGAACTTATACACAATGAAAAAATAATTAATATTACAAATGTAGACCAAACATGATCGAGGCTATGGCTAATACCGATGGGGTCGAGCCAAACGCCCTTCTTAACCGTCTGCATGTATGTTTGTATTTTAAAATCTGCGTACCAATGTTTAATTTGGAACAACAGCAAAAGAGTTAATATTTCCATAAGTCCTCACATGTTTATTTAATAATAAACTATGCTTATAGACTAAAACTGAGTTAGAAATATTGGGTTTTAATTATGTTTTTTAGACCTAATCATCGATGTTAACTCGGATAGTAGCGGTTCCATCGTGATTGCGTTCCAAATCTTTTTGTTATCTGCGGTGGCGTGGTAACCAATTTTAATAAGAATTTTTTTACTATTTCTATCAAAAATACTTATTTCGGGTCTAGGTTCGCCGTTTTTACTCTGCCCTTCTCTGTACGAAACATCTAAATCAATATTTTGATCAATTAGTTTTTGGACTATTCCTCTAAAACTGTGTACAGTACTGATACCAGATTTTCCTAGTTGTACAAGACGTACTGTTTCATCGCCCTTAGTTGCATGATAACTTATCATAGATGCTATCTTAGAAATAACACCTGCTTCTGTTCTAGCATCTTCACCACGTAAAAAATCTTTGAGTTGTCTAGCTGCTTGAATATAGGCTTTTTTCCACCAGCTTATTTTATCCTTAGGAGCACGAGCAGGCGGTGCAAGATTTACACCTAACGGACTGAAGAAGTTTACAGAACTCTGATAAATGCCTTTAGGGCTAAGAGGATCAGCGGTTACAGTTCCTGCACCCTGTTGTCCAAACTGACTACTACCTGCTTTTAAACTTATTTTTAAATTTTTCAAAGCTCGCATTTCGCCAGTTTGCTCATCTCTAACAAATGCTTCTATATCTGTTTTCTTACCCTTTTGATCGTTCATACCGTCGCTTCTAATATATACAGAATCTACCTTACCATTTTTATAAAAGTAGTCTGCATATCTATCAATTTGTCCGCTGTTGGCATAGTGTACGGCTGAAGGAAGCATTTTTCTATACATATCCCAAAAGTCGGGGCGTTGCATAAACGCTTTTGTGGGTTCTCTAACAGCTACGGTAAATTTAATAGTATCAGCAATTTTGCTATTTCTATCTCTAACAGTGTAAGAACTATCGCCGCTATTAATAGCAGCATTTAAAGTATCTATAACGTTTTGTTCGTCGATATCTCCAATACTGTCTGCACCACGCTTAATCAGTTTAGCTACAACCGCAGCACTTAAAACTGGTTCTGATAAATCTCCAACGTTTCCTTCTACACTTCCCTTCTGTCCGGGTGCATGATTTAAACTACCTTGAATTGCAGAATCTGTACCTAGAACAGTAAATGTTGTACCGTCGGGTCTTTTGAAACTTCTAGGAGTATTTCCTTTGCCGAATTCTATAACAGGTGCTCCTCTAGCTGCTGATTTTATCCATTCTAGATCTTCATTAGGATTAAAATCTTCTATTTCTTGCTGCAAAACTTGGGCTAGTTTGCCCTTGGCACGAACTTTATGTCCGTATGAATACTTATCGGCTCTAGTAAAAATACTGGCTTCAGCTAATAGTTCTTGTACTCTCATAGAATTATTTATTTGATTTCTGGAAATAAGATTTCGTCTACAAAATTGGTAATAGATTCTTGAGAATAGCCCATAGCAACCATGCTTTGTATGACTCTAGGATTCATTTTTTGATGCACACAATAATTATTTTGTCTATTTTTGATTTCAATATCGTTTATAGGGCTGTATTCTTTACAGTTTTCCAAGTAATATGATAGTGATTCTAAACCAAAATCTAAGAATTTGTCTACTTCTGTTAAATCTTGTAAATTTCCAGCAGCAATCATGTCTTTGCTGAAAATTGCCTCAGCCCACGGTGGTAGAGTTCTGTTTTTAGACCAAGACAAAGACGTGGTAGTATTTTTAAACCATTGACACATTTTATGATTTTCATTTGTTGTAATTGAAAAATCGTGAAATGCCCCTGTAATTTTGTTCTTCCCGCTTACTACATCAAAGCCCCAGATGGGTGCATCGCTATCTAATGAGGGGAATACTGTAGCGTGTAAAATGTAGATGCCAAAATCTTGCTTCTTATCTACTATTTCAATGTGCGACCTGCGGAAGCCAGGCCCTTGAAAAATATAATTTTCCCAAGAGAAATTATGCAATTTTAAATCTTCAACAGCATTGCCTGCTAACTGCAATTTATATCGCATGGCATACGAACAGGATTCTATTCTTTTCCAAATTTCGCTCACAGTAGTTCCTGTATTTTTTCTTTAAGTATTGCAATTACTTTACTACTGACAATAACTTCGTAGTGGTTACAATCTACTTCTATAATTTCCATGTGGTTTTCTAGTTGTTTCATAGAAGATATAGTAACAACTCCATCATTTGGTACATTTATCCATGGACTTTTGCCGGCTGTAGAAACTACATTAGTCCATGGATGTTGAATTTTAATATCATTGACAGTTTTCATAGGCCAACTATTAGGACCTATATCTCGCATGAGTCTACTAAAAGGTAAAAAATATTTGGCACAATCTGCAACTTCTGCACCACCATACGGAGTGCTTAATGTTATAGCACCTTTTACTTTTTTTGGAAAAGCATCTGCTAGATGCAACGCATAAATTCCACCTAAACTGTGCCCTACAAATACAATGTCATTATAAGATTTTATAAAATCTTTCATTTCTTCGAGATTTTCTTTAAACCCGTGGCCACTGTCGTATTCTATAGCAATATTCTTTGCAGTAATATTTTGTCTTATAAAGTTAAAACTTTCAGCTGTAGCACTAGCACCATGTATATAGACTATCATTCAACTATTATTCCGCCCAAATCTTGCATTATTCGTATGGCCCAACTAAATGCTACTCTGGCTTCTTCTCCATAGTTGTCTGTTAATTCTGCACGAATGTTTTCTTTTAGTTTCTCAACATCCTTAAATTGATAGAATCTGCCACTGCCTGGAACTCTTTTAGCAATAATTTGACCACCAAATAAATCTCCCATGTGCCTACAGTATAAATGGGCCTTGATTAAATGTCGACGTTCAGCGTCATAATTTAAATTTAAAAGGTATTGATAATACTCAATTACACTGGGTAACCATTTTAGCTGGTGGTGAGGCCCTACTAGTTCAATGCAATCCTGGTAGATTTTATGTGTTCGCTCGATGTCAGGAAGATTAGCGAACATGCCTTGACTATTGGCTGCTGTCTCTATTCCATTATATACAAGCACCATTTGCCAAAGATAGTTAGCATATTCTTCTTGGGACAAATTACCTGCAATAAGTTTTTTGGCAAATAATGTGCGTTCTGCCTCTGTGTGTAAATCTTTCGTAATTTCTCTAAGACTCATAAAACCTCCGTTCGAAGATATTTATGGGTCTAAAAATTACTCTTCTTCAACTTTGATTACAAGAGGATGACCTGCATTTCTTGCGATCAATGTGCAATCTAATGCTTTCTGTTCGGCGATTTCAAATGTATATATTCCCGCAACACCACTTCCTTCATTATGAATCTGAAGAGTTATTTTTGTTGCAGCATCTTGAGTATGTTTAAAAATAGCCATAAGCAAAGACACTACAAATTCTACAGGCGTGAAGTCGTCATTGACAAATATAACTTTATATTTTCCCGGTTCAGGGATGTTTGTAGAAATGAGCTCTCTACTTTTAACCGCTGTTTCTGGCATGTATATCCTTTGTTTATATACTATTATATAGCCATTTAGAAAGGGCTCAAAGCCCTTTCTAAGCCATTTTAGTCGGTAATCTTAATTTTTCTTGGCAATAATGATTCCGGAATTATCCGTTTTAGATTTATTGTCAATACTCCATTTTTAATAGACCCAGTTTCTACCTCCATATGTTCTGCTAGTGTCCAGGTTCTTGTGAAGTCTCGAGCAGCTAGCCCCCTATGAATGTATTCTGTTCCAACATCATCAGCCTTTGATCTTTGACCTTTAACAACTAGCTGGTCCTGGTCAACTTCTACAGATACTTCGTCTTTTTCGAAGCCGCTAACTGCGATTTCGATTCTGTAAGTATTTTCACCTGTTTTAATGATGTTGTAAGGAGGATAGTTATTGTTAATTTGGTTAGCAAATCTTGCTTCAAAATCTTCAAAAAATCTATCAAATCCTAAAAGTGCTCTGTTAAGAGCTTGTGTGTCAAAACGAGTTAATTGTGTCATTTATATTCTCCTTATAAAGTAAGATAAATTGAGACCCATTAGGTATCTCATTAGTTTTGAGTAGACTTAACTTCTGTTGCCTCTACATCAACAACTTCCTTATTATCTGTGCTCTCTGTTTGAGGTTGCTCAGATTTGGCCTTAGCGGTGGACAACGGATTATTAGCTTCCATTAAGTCATTTAACTTCTGGGTGATTTCTTCTTTGTCTTCACCTTTGCAAACTTCCTCTAAGGCAGTAATACTGTCTTCTATTTTTGTTTTTTCTTCGGCAGTAATTTTATCTCCGTGCTCGGATAACTGCAATTTAATTTCGTAGATAAATCCTTCTGCACTATTACGTAGATTTACGAGCTCTTTTCTTTGCTTATCTGCATCTGCGTTCAATTCGGCATCTTTAACCATCTGCTGAATTTCGTCCTCACTTAAACCACTGTTGGATTTAATTGTAATTTTATTTTCCTTACCGGTATTTTTATCTTTTGCAGATACATGCATAATGCCGTTGGCGTCGATGTCGAAGGTAATTTCAATTTGAGGCTGGCCTCTACGTGCAGGAGGAATACCTTCTAGATTAAACTCACCTAAAAGTTTGTTGTATTGAACAAATTCACGCTCACCTTGATATGCCTTAACTGTAACAGCAGGCTGATTGTCTTCTGCGGTACTAAATGTTTGACTAGCTTTAGTTGGAATAGTTGTATTCTTTTGAATAAGTTTTGCCATTACTCCACCCAATGTTTCAATACCAAGGCTTAACGGAGTAACATCCAACAGTAGAACATCTTTCCTGTCACCGGAGAGCACAGCACCTTGTACAGCAGCACCAGCAGCAACTGCTTCATCTGGATTAACATCTTTACGTAGGGCTTTGCCAAAAAGTTTCTCAACTGCTTCCTGAACCTTAGGCATACGTGTCTGACCGCCTACTAGAATAACTTCGTCAATATCTCCAGCGGTAACACCGGCATCTTTCATAGCTACTTTACAGGGGTCAATTGATCTCTGAATTAAATCTTCTACTAGTGACTCAAATTTAGAACGAGTAATCTTGATGTTCATATGCTTTGGTCCAGATGCATCTGCTGTTACGTAGGGCAGATTAACATCTGTTTGACTGCTATTGGATAGCTCAATCTTAGCTTTCTCGGCCGCTTCTTTCAAACGCTGGAGTGCCAAAACATCCTTTGTTAAATCAATTCCTTGCTCTTTCTTGAATTCCTCGACCAAGTAATCCATGATACGCTGATCAAAGTCTTCACCGCCTAGGAATGTATCACCGTTAGTAGACAGAACTTCAATTTGCTTCTCTCCATCAATATTAGCAATTTCGATAATAGAGATATCAAATGTACCACCACCCAAATCGTAGACAGCAATCTTACGATCTTTCTTATCTTCCTTATCAACCCCGTAGGCTAAAGCTGCGGCAGTTGGCTCGTTAATGATACGCAAAACTTCTAGTCCTGCAATTTTGCCTGCGTCTTTGGTGGCTTGTCTTTGACTATCATTAAAGTACGCAGGAACTGTAATAACTGCTTGTGTAACTTCGTGACCTAAATAATCTTCGGCAGTCTTCTTCATTTTGCGAAGAACTTCTGCACTAATCTGAGGCGGTGCCAATTCTTTGCCGTTAGCTTTTATCCATGCATCACCGTTTTGTGCTTCGATGATCTCGTAGGGCATTAGATTAATATCTTTTTGTACTGCATCTTCTTTAAATTTACGCCCAATCAGACGCTTAGATGCATAGATTGTATTCTTAGGGTTTGTAACTGCTTGACGTTTTGCTGTAGCACCTACTAAAATTTCATTGTCAGTGTAAGCTATAATTGATGGTGTTGTTCTTGCACCTTCGCTGTTTTCGATTACTTTAGTTTTTCCGTTTTCAACTATTGCAACACAGCTATTTGTAGTACCCAAATCGATACCGATGACTTTACTCATTTGTTTCTCCTTAATTAAGTAAGATTATTTTTTGCCAATTTTGGCTAAGCTAAGACCTAAAAGTATCTAAGCTACATATTTATTTATACAGCTTTATTACCTAAATGTCAAATTTTAATGATTCAATATCCGTTTTAGTTAAAACGTAAACACCGCTATGTTGCACTGAAATAGCACTAGCTTGATTGGCGTATTTTATTGCTGTTTCCAGATTTTTAGTTTGAAGATATACAACAACTAACGCACTTAAAAATGTGTCTCCTGCACCGCAAACATCTACAACTTCAACTGACTGTGTAGGATAGTGACTGCCTTTGTAATAAGCACCTTGATCTCCGGCAGTTACTATTAGTTCACTGGGCACAGATTTAGCCAAAGAGTGTTCTGTTGAATTAATTTTTATTATACACCCTTCTAATCTTGCTAACTCGTGCTTTTTGGTATCTACAAAAATTGGGCCGTTATAAATTTTTCGAACTTCTTCTATTGTTTCGTATTCTACTGTGCCCTTGGTGTAGTCGCTGATAACAACTGCGTCATACAAATTAGGAATATTAGTTTCGAATTGTATAGGGTCCGATGGCTCATCTACATCTATCCTTACAATATGTTGCCTACTTTTTAAGTCGATAAGCCTAGTTTTTGTAGATGTTTTGCCATGAAGGAAATCTACTCTGCAACCAAATGCTTCTAAGTTTGCTTTAACATTACCAGCCATGCCGGGTTTAGTTTCTTCGTGACTAAACTTAAAAACAGGTACAGGGGCTTCGGGACTTAATCTATCAATAGTTCCGTACTTATAGACATCTATACAAACATCACCAATTAGTAATATATTAAACATTTAATCGTCAACAACATGGTCTGCAACAGGCCCCCTAGAACCAAATTTACTATTATATTCTTCTATTGCCTTTGCACTATCATAATTAGTTTTTACATCTTTAAGGTGCGTAAGAATTGGGTGCAGACCTTTTTTTATAAATCTACGAGAATATTCTTGCATTACTTGATCAATTGGAACACCTTTAGCCAACTGAGCCTTAGCCCTTTCCATTTCTGCTGCTTGGACTTTATCTAACCACTCTGACAATAATTCATCGTTATATTTTAAATCCACTTTAGACTAATCCAGGTTGCTAGTTTTTCATTGTAGCATATAAATTTTGTTTGACGAGGAATATCTTTACTGTCGTTGTAATCATATCTTCCCGGAGTATAGGCAAAGTCAAAATCTTTACCTATTATAAATCCTAACAATTTAATTTCCTTTACAATGTCAGAAATCTCATTAGAATTTTTATGTAGTACAATAATTTCTATAGCCACAGATTATTTACAATGTTAGGTCCATCTAAGAGCAAATACAACGGCATCCGTTTCTTTTTCAAATAACCAGTTACGTCCTCTACCTTTATGATGTCCTTTTAAATGTTTCTTACACCATTCTCTAAGTTCGTAAGCCTCCTCAATTGACTGCATATCCCAAGTTGTTTCTATATGTGTCCAACCGACTTCTTTCATTAGGTCGCACATAATTCCCCAATCTATTTCTTCTTGGAGACTTTTTGTCTGGTATTCCAATATTTGATTTTCTAAGTTCTTCATCCCCACCTTAGTGCAAACCAAGTTGCATCGCGTTGATTTTTAAAATAGAAATGTGTTTCGTTGTATTGATATACTACATTCCATTTGCCTTTAAATGTACCAAACTGTTCTCCTAGCCAAAGTTCAATTGATGTAATATCTTTTTTATTATCTGAATTTACTCTAACTTTGCAAGGCCACAGTTCTTTTTTAAGTTCTCTCATGACCACATGATTCCTATCATTGATGCATACTTTGCTTTGCTTCGCCTAATTTTTATTGTCAGCCTATCTTGAGTTACATCGTTATTTGCCATGCCCCAATCCCAATCCCACTTTTGACGTCCTACGTGTTTTTCTAGGTACCAACGATAATGTTCGTTAGGATCGGCACTGAATCCAAGATCAACCCACACAGCACCGCCCCAATCTACCCAACGAGGATCTTGATCATTTACTACAATATTACCTCTGGGCCATTTTACATTTATAATCACTCCGGGCATAAATCTCCACCAGAGCGTTTCTATAAAATTAAGTCCGCAAGGCAGGTATCTACCTTTACGAAGTTCAAATAACTTTTTGATTTCTAGTTTCATGACCACCTTAATACAAACATAGTCATATCTTTTTCGTCTTTGAAAAAGAATTTCTTATCTTTTTCAAACCATCTAGAAGTACTTTTGCCAAAATTAGTGTAACACCATTCTTTGGCATCATTGAAGCTATCAGTCGTATCGGGATCAGATGCTAGACTTACCCAATGATATTCGCCCAACCAACCTTTGGCCTTGCCTGTTTTCATAGGTTCTGGTTTATCAGGTATTGTAATATTGTTAAAGGTATTAGGATTAATATTCATTTTAATGCCACTTCAATAAAAACAGTAAGTGATCTTTTTCATTTCTAAAATATACTCTGTTATTACTCATCCACCATCGAAGTCCAGGTTTACCGTAACTTTTATTACACCATGCTATCATTTCTGGAGTTAACCTATATAACTCTACTATATGAAATTCGTCGTAGGTATCTTCCATAGTTACAAAAATTTAGACACTGTTTCGACTGCTAACTGGTTTTCACTTACTAATTCAGAATTCCAACGCAGACACATAATTAATGCATCTTTCCTGTCCTTAAAAACAAATTCCATATAGTTAACATTGGCATGGGTTTCGAAACGTTCTCCAGGTAGACCGAACATTTCTATAGCCCATGCACATACTTCGTTCCAATGAACTTCATTTTCGAATTCTCTACCCCAATGAATTCGGACAGTATCTGTCATTTAAACCTCAAAACAAAAATTTGAATCAAAACCGTTGCCAGCTTCCCAAGGGAGATATCCCCTAGGATTGCAAAGCACTCTAGTGTCACCAACCATATAATCTACAGGATCATGTACGTGTCCGTGAACCCAAACTTTAATATTCGGGTTGTCTAAAATAAGATCACTTAGATCTGATACATAGGCTCCATTACTGACCGGTTCATGTTTAAATTTTTCATTTATACTCATGTGGGTAGGACCCATGTGAGTAATAACTACAATAGGTTTATCGGAATGATCCTTAACCATTTGCTCAATATAACGCTTGCTTTCAAAGTGCATCTTAACAGTATCCATAGGACGCATCTTATGGTATAAATTGTATTGCGGATAATGATAAGTGATTAGCCTATAATCATTCATATAGTTTTGCATTGAAGCCAAAGTAAGAGGATCGCTCTTGTTCATGTCAGTCCACAACGTGGAACCAATAAAAACAACACCTTCATAAACTTCACATTGGTTTTCCATTACTGTAACATTATCTGGCATCATGTTACGCAGTTCTGGCAACGTCTTCCAAAACTTGCCATGATAGTGCTCGTGGTTGCCTAGGACATAAAATACTTTTTTGTACTTAGCACACTCGATATGAAAGAAATCGTAACAAGGAAAACTTCCACCTGTATAAGGTAATACTTTGGTACTATGGAATTCTTGTCGTAAAGTCTTAGCCTCACAGGCATCGCCGGCCACTATGAGTACGTCGCCGCCCGGCAATTCCAAGTGGCCGCTAACATCCAAATGCAAATCTGAAATAAGATAAATTTTCATAATATAATTTTAACATCATTTATCTATGAAGTCAATAGATAAAAAAATAGGACCTTTCGGTCCTATTGGTGATCTATAAAGATCAATTATGCAATTACTGCATAACGTGGACTGTTAAGTGTTTCCAACATAACAGAAGTTGGGTCCATTGACTTAGCACCAAGGATGCTAGTCATGATGCTTGGGCTAAACCCAGACACCAAGGCAACTCCACGCTTGTCATGCTTGACAGGAACATTACCTGAACGTGCGTTCAAGTTCCAGAAAACAATGTTAGGAACAGTGTATCCTGCTTCTGCATACTTACGTTCGATCATCTGCATAGCAGAGTCGTCAAACTTAGTACAATGGTTAAATTCCATATCACTCATGATCAACAGGTACTTAGGCATGTGCTTTTCCGGTACCTTCCATTCCTTAGCATACTTGAGGACGGCCTCAAATGCTGAGTGCAGGTTAGTACTCATATCCCAATCTGCACGGCTCAGTTGGTTCAACTTGTCAAGAAGGTTGCCCTTCAAGATTTGCAACTTGCTCTTTTCAGAGAAAGTTAGGAACATGTCCTTGAACGGACCAGTGTTCTTGTCTGCTAGGTAAAGACCTAGCGAAACGCAAACATCCATGCAGGTCAAGTTCTTGTTGCCACCAACAGGTGAGCTCATAGAGCCAGACACGTCACAAACTGGTAGGACCAGTTCGTCGCCGATGTAGTTGGGCAACGCTTCCCATTGTGCTTGAATGACGGTGTCATCTCCACCAAATGAACGAGCCTTAATTACATCGTATGGGTAAACTGCACCTGCATTTACCTTTACACTCTTGTCACCGCTGGCCAACTTGCTCTTGTAAGTACTGTACCCCACAGGGTCGTGCTTGTTAAAAGCCTTTTGGTAGCGGCTAGCAGCCAAACTAGGAACATGGCTGTAGTTGATTTCAGACCAAGTGTTTGCACACATGTCTTGTTCAACGACCTTGGTCAGGTTGACCAAACTCTTACGATAGAACTTTGGGCTCATACCATAAAAGTTTCTAAGTTCAACTGCCAAAGCACCTTGACGGGGCATCCACTTTGCACAGAGACCGTTCTTCTCGCGAAGAGCGTCACCGATCATAGTGAATGCACGATCCTTAAAACGTTTGGTCTTAAAGATCAACATGTCGTCCCAACGACCAAATTCTGGGATGTGTGCAAACACACGATCCAGAGCTTCTGGATAGTTCTTTTCCAGATGTAGGAGGATATCGCGAACGATTTGACGTTCACCTGCTCCACCACGGACGTCACGTGCCCACATCAACAGACGTAGGGCCAGAGTTTCGTCCTGCTTCAAAGCCTTGGTAAACTCTGTGTTCAAGTTCTTACCACGGCTTGCACCGATAGAGAAGAACAGGTCTACAAGAGCAGACTTTGAGCTATCAAAAGTTTTCATACCGTTTGCGGTACGAGTTTCTAGTTGAACATTTTCAACTGCTTCAACAAAAGCATTCATTTTACTTCCTTTCAGGTTAAATGCGGGCTTCGTAGTTCCCGCGGTTAATTATCGAAAAATTGCTGAGTTTAACCTACTGAAATCAACAGGATGAGCGGAACGGTGTTTTATTTTCTGCTTGCCCCCATCCCCAGTACCTCGGTTCAGTTCCACAAGCCTATCGCAGATCGCCTACGCTCGATCCTAGTATCTCGACTAGACACAAAGCCCATTTACGCCAGGACTGGCCCTCCGGGTTTCCCCAAAGCTTCAGTATTGTTTATATTGCTGTATTCATCCTAGAAAACAACAGGTAAGTTGCCTACTTTGAGTTTTTTTCTGCGTCAAAATCGAAACACGCATATCTGGCTCGTCTTTAAGTATACACCTTCACAGTTCTCCGGCGAACCTTTGAACTCCAGCTATACCCAACTCCCCAGCAGTTCCATTATTATGGATGTTGCTGAACCTTACCTTATAAAAACTGTCTTACTATTCAATTATTATATAGTACTTTAATTATCTTGTCAACGTTTTTTTAGAACTGAAATATCCAAATTTTAGTATCTTACACTATAATCTATAATTGTCCATTTATTTTTATTCCAACGACTGTTGACTTTCATGAGACTATTTCGTCTAATATCGTGGAAATATAGTTTTGTTTCGGTATCAATACTGTCTACGAAATTAAAAAAACTACTAGGAATACAATGAATTTCACTAGCATTTTCTATTAGCATTTTATACTGTAAAAAGTTTTCAGTCTGTCCTGGTTTAATTTCTATAATTTTTTTAGGTGGCAAACCTTTGGACTGTCTAAAATTAGAAATATCAATTGGTATTCCTAACGGGTGATCACTAGCATACCTATGTACTAGCACGTACTCATCGTCGCCACCTGTAAGTGCATTGTAAAGATCTATACATCCTGGAATGTCTTTTGGCATTTGAAAATCTAAATACCTCATTTTAAATGGTATATCAAAATTTTCGTAAATTTGTTGAGGCCAATGTATCTGAATAAATTCTGGGCCAACACCTGCCCTATGTATTTCTGTAGTTACCAAAGGCATGCTTGTTAGTCTAGCAAGTCCTGGATTGGTATTTAAAAATATTTGTATTTGACTAGGGTCATAAAATCGCCATACTTCTATATTTGGAAAATCTTTATATAAACATTTTAAAGTTTCAAAATATTCTGGTTTGGAAGGATAGTATAGTACTCCAGAAATTCTTGCAAAATGATGTACAATCGCATTCATTACAAATGCGTCACCCAAACCTACAGGATTATCAAAAAATAATTTATCAAATAGTTTCATCTAGCTTTAATTTTTAACTTATGATATATATTTTGGACACCCACTGCCTGTCTAATAGCATCTTGTAAAGCATCATGTTTACTACCCTGAGGCATATCTGGATCATAACCTAGATCAAAAATTGTTCTGGTATCTCTGAGTTGCCAATAATTCCAGGGTAAAGGTTTGCCTAATTGACTATAGATGTCCTGGATAATCATTAAATCAAAAGTTGCACCGTGACTCCAGAAGGCATCGCACCCCCAAGCAAATTTATGGAATTGATCCATAGCATCTGCTAATCCAATTCTATCGTCTGGACTAAATGCTTCTTCCATAATTTTGGGATCTTGTCTAGCCCACCATTCTAGTGTATTAGGATCAATTTCTCTTCCGAGTGCATCCTGGTCATCGAGATTAATTTTAAAATAAATTTTATCTCCATAACCATTGCCCCAGGGATTAAAATGCACAGCACCTAAACTTAGTACCACTGCTCTAGGGGAGACAGCCATAGTCTCCATATCAATCATTAAATGTTTCGCCATACCTTAATTATACAAGGATTGCATTAAAAAGTCAAATACTTAATTCGTTTGTATATAAACAATACTGCCAATTTAAGTTAAAAATCTTTGGAAGATCTACAAAACTTGGGGGAATATATCTATTAATAAGATGACAGGGAATATGTTTTGGCATAAACACTTCTGCCAAATAAGGTGTAGATGTGTCTATTGTTATTAATCTACTACATTTTTCTATAACCTTAATCCAATCAAATAATGTAAATCCTTGTGTAGGCTCCATGTAAACAGTTTTGCCAACTGGAGGAATAGTGATTCTATGTGAACTACAGTATTCATTAGCTAAAGTATATACGGTGTCGTCTTTTAGTCCTAATACTTCATAAAATAGTTCGCATTCTTTAGCATGATTTCGATTAAGTTTAACGTAATCTTGCCAATTAGTATAATCCACTTCTGCTACATCATATTTTGAAGTCATCATCTCATCCATTTCCATAGATGCAGGTCCGCAACTTACGTAGACAAAATCAAAGGCATGAACTGGTTTTCTAAATATTGCATGAGTTGACCCCATTAGATAATAAAATTTATCGCTATTATCAAACGGTTCCATTATTTTTCTATCATTACTCATCAGCGGGAATGAGTAATGATCTTTCATTAGATATGGGATCAACCAAGAAAAATATTCAAAGAGTGGCCACACAATTTTATACCCTAGTGATCGGTAATGTGCTGCTACTTTTTGAATGAAAATAATATCACCGATGCCTTGCGGCTGGTAAATGAAACACGTTCTCATAACTTAATAGAGTTTTTTAGGTAAGCTATCGGCAGCTAACTTTTTAAGCCAGCGGGCACGAGCTGCACCTTTCTTACGCTTTCTTTCTTCGGTAGGTTTTTCGTAGGCTGTTCTACGAATTAAGAAAATTAGTTTGTTACTTTCATCGACTTTCTTTTTAAATTTTTTTAGAGCGGTATTAATGTTTCCGTCTCTTACTTCTACAGTTAATCCTTTTTTACGATCGCTTTTGGTCATTTTTTTTATCAAAAATTAAATTTGCTGCACCGCCCTCGACTGCTGTTTTACTTATAATAATTTTAGAAAGACCGCGTTCAACAAGATTTATCGCGTCAAATTGGTAGGGCAACAAAATTTTTTCTAAAATGTTTTTTAATCCTCTAGCATTTGTTTTTAATTCTTTTGCACGTTCGGCAACAATATGATACGCATCGTCGTCAAACTCTAAAACTATACCATCTACTTCAAACATATATTTGTATTGTTTTACTAAACTATTTTTAGGTTCTTTGAGTATTTTAACTAACTGATTTATTTCTAATTCATCTACATTTGTTATTATTCCAAATCTTCCTACAAATTCAGGAATCATTCCAAAAGTAATTAAATCTTTTGTCGTAACTTTGGAAAAATAATCTTTTGTATCAGTTTTACTCATAATTTTGCTGTTGAACCCAATACTATTGGCGTCCTTTCTTTTCTGTACAATTTTATCTAAACCAACAAATGCACCACCACAGATAAACAATATACTACTAGTGTCTATATCTACAATATCGCCTTTTGGATGTTTACGTTTATCGGTAACAGGCACCCTGCAAACACTACCTTCTATCATTTTGAGAAGTCCTTGCTGCACGCCTTCTCCGCTAACATCTCTTGTAATACTAGCACTCTCGCCTTTTCTTGCAATTTTATCTATTTCATCTATATAAACAATACCCTTTTGAGCTTTTTCTATGTCACCGTCTGAATTTGCCAGCAGTCTAGACAATACGCTTTCAACATCATCTCCGACGTAGCCTGCCTCTGTTATACCTGTTGCATCACAAATAGCAAAAGGAATTTGTAGATAATCCGCTAGTTTCTTAGCAAGAAAAGTTTTGCCGCAGCCAGTTGGCCCTAGTAACAGAACATTGGTTTTTTCTAAGTCTAAGTCGGGGGTTGGAAAATTAATTCTCTTAAAATGCTGGCAGACTGCAACACTTAACGCAATCTTTGCTTCATCCTGTCCTACTATATACTCGTCTAAATAATCTTTAATTTTTACAGGATTGTAAACAGATTTTATTTCGTCTGACGGAAACTTTTTAACTTTTTCGTCTCTTAAAATATCTACACACAAATCTACACAGTCATTGCAGATAGCACTATGCTCGCTAACAATTAATTTTTCTACGTCTTGTTTACTCTTGCCGCAGAAATCGCAATGATGATCATTATCTTTTTTCACTAAAAACTCTTTCCAAGAAATCTTCTATACTGTCAACTTTGTTAGAATTTATATGACTGTAGACTGCTTGCTTATTTTTATCTAATGTTGAATAACAAGTATTAGATTTGCCCAAAATATATCCAGCTAACATATCAGTTAATGAGCTAGTATTATCTAAGTTAATATACTTATTACTTGAAGTAGATAATGCGTGGAAAAACCATGTAGGATTGATTTCCTTGTCTAGATAATAGATGTTAATATCTATATCTAAAGTGCATTTTGCCAGCCATGATGTTGCAGAACTTTGTTGCTGTTCTGTCAGGTTCATGAAGAATAAACTGGGATTTTCGTTTTCGTAAATGTCAGGCGGTGTTATCAGTGTTATTTGTAGGGACATTTTTCTTGTTATTTTTTTCAGCTTTTTCTCTATACTCTTGTTCTGAGATAACTTTATTCCACTGTCCGCTTTCCTGCTGTTCTTCATTTTGAATATAACTTACAGGAGTCACTAAATGTTTTGGTCCGTACAGATCTTTAGCTGCCTTTACTGACATGTTCTGCCCATTGACCATAATGTATTCTTGCGAAGACGGAATTGCATCCCAATCAATATTAACAGTATTAATTATTCCACTTTCTTCATTGTTGTCTGTTTCTTGGTTTTGCGTTTCTTCTTTTGGTACAACAGGTTCCGAAACTTCGACCTTAGCCACCAATGGAGGCTGGAACGTCCAACCGGGGGGATACTTAAAGCCCTGTGTTAAGTAAGGATGAGTATCGAGATTATGCGGTGTTGGTTCTGCAACAGTGGCTGTACTGACTACATAAGGCTCCTGTTCTGAGTTGGGGTCCTCTGCGTTTATTGCAGCCAGTTCTTCTGCTGTTGGTTTTTCGCCTACATCTGCAACATAAACCAGACCCCTTTCTCCTTCGGAGAAATCGTATTCTTCACGCATTTCCGAATTGTTTTCTAACTGTCTTTCTCTAAAATTTTGAAAGCTGATTTGACTGGCTAATAACAATATAACTGCCAAAGGATCGAAGACTATGATTAATAGTATTATAACCCATGTTACAGCTTTTTCTAAAATTGTTTTATCAGTCTCGCCGTAGACAAATGCTGCCAGATATTTTATTGGTCCAACTTCGGCTTCGACTTTTCTAACTTCGGCGGCGATGGGAGCTCGTTCGGATTGTAGGTTAGCAATATTACTCTGTGAGTTTGTAATATCACGTTGTAATCTTGTTCTTTCTGCTTGTTGTTGTCTACGGATTTGCACGGCCCTTTCCGCACCTTGTTCGGTGTCACCACGTGCCAATCTTTGATCAACTTGTGCATCCAATTGGGCAAGAGCTTTTCTAGCGGCATCTATATTCTCCCTTTCAGTTTTTATTTTTTCATCATAAATTGAAATTTTAGCTAACACATCACCGCTAACTAAACTTTGGTCGTTATGAGCTTTACTTAAAAAGCCAAATATACCTAATGATGTAACTGCCATTAGAGTTGCAATAGCAGTCAATAGATAAATTCTTACTGACCAGGGTGCGATGGACCAGTTTTGTTTCAACCAAACAGTTGCAACAATTTTTCCTACACCCAATGCTATTCCCATTATAATAACGGGAATGACAGCGGCGGCAAAAATAGCTGTGAATCCTACAATGCTATAGTATTCTGCTATTCCCGAAATAAACAAACCGCTGAATAAAGCTAGATAAGCAATAAATTTTTCATTAAGTGTAACTGGCATAAGAAATATTTATCTACGCATCCTTGCAATATCTTGAGCTTCATCGTCAGAAAAGATAGGTATAGCATTACTCTTATGCATTGTACCAATGCCGAGTATTTTTGTACCAGTATAAACTTTATCTGGAGATTTAAGACAAGGTGTCATATCAGTAGGATTAAGACTAGGAATTCTTGGACCAGTATTCCTTACATGTGGACTAGATAATGTAGGCAACATAACCGGAGCAGAAAGAGCTCGTTTCCGTTTCTTTTCCTCGGCCCCGATGCCCCATTTCTTTTGTAGCTCTTTCCAAGAGTCATCCAACTCTCGAGCCTTTCGAGCTTCGTCTGCATTTCTAAACTTTTGCTTGCCTTTTTTCTTACCATTAAGGCTAAGGGCAGGATGGTGAAGATGCATGGTCATATTAACTACCTAGGTTAGAAAAGCCTTTAATTAAAATAGTTTTACCAGGAAAACGTCTAGACAAAATTTCTTTACATTCTTCTTCTGTAAAACCCTGTGCCAAAAATGAATTATTTTTTAATTCAAAAATTAGATAACCTTTAAAATTACTCTGTTCTACATATTCTGCTTCAGCATGTATTACATTGTCTTTATCAACATGTAAAACTTTTTTTTCTAGTTCTATAATATTATTAGTTGCTCTGATTATGGATAATATCATTAGAAACAACCAAACAATTCCTAGCAATGCAAGGAAGTTGAATATAAAGTCTATAATCATACAACAATAGCTTCTGTTAAAGAATTGGCTTTGGTTGAACTTTTATAAAATGTTTGCTGTGTTGATTTTGGAATACCTGTAAATCGGGCAATAGTTCCATCGGCGTGAATTTTAACGCTGCCTGCAACTACCCAAATTTGTTTTCCAGACGAATCTATTCCCGCCAGTTTTCTAACTACACCGTTCAAAGTTCCAGATGCAGTAGTTTTTCCCCGGGCCCACTGATACGTAGTACCTTTATTAGTCCATACTTGTTCATTGCCCGAACTATCTACGCACCACAATTTTACATTTAGTAAAGTATCTTCAGCTAACATAGTAATCTCCTTTATATAACTATAAGTGATTTTACCATGTTAGTCAAATCTGATTTTACCAAATTTATGCGGTAGTTTCTGGTACTGTAGGATTGTTGCCCGCTGTAATGTCCATAATTGGTGCTAGTTTTTTAGCGTCCGCAAGAACCTCTGGCTTGATAGTTTTTTCATAGAGAGCTTTTTGGACAGGATCAGTAATATTATTAAGGTCGTTGGCAATACTTCCTAAACTTTCCACAGCATACTGAGCTTTTGTTACCAAAACTATATTTTGTTGATCAGTTTTGATTTGATCAACAATTTCGTCACCTATAACATCTAACTCACTGATCACAGTTTCATAACTTGTTAACAAAGAATTGAACTGAGCCTCTATGGCATTTTTCTGTGCCTGTGTAAGGGAGCTTACTTTATAATTTTCGGTTTGATCTAAAACTGCAATATCTGGATTAGTAATAACTGTGGGTACACCGTCTACATCTATGGTTATATCTGGAAACTTAATTGCGGCTGCTTGCCTTAATTTAAGATTAGCTTCAGCTTCTTTTTCTTTTGTCTTAGACCAGTTCTCTATAAGATCTTGTCTTACCAAAGACCCTGCTAAAGTTGTTAATGAGGGTACTTCGCCTATACCAAGATATGTTGCCATAAACTTTGTAGGAGCGTCATTAACGTAACTTAGTACGTCTCTAAGGGTAAAGTCATCTCCTAATACCAATTCATCTGTCCAATCTTTGAGAGAACCAAATGCATCATAAAGTTTAGTACCTAAAGTCGAGGCTCCATTTGTAAAAACAGTTACTAAAGGATTACTGGAATTAGCATAGACAGTTTGTAAATTTGACAGTGTTGCTGCATCTCCGGTTAACGCTGCTCTAGCAGCCACAGCCGTGTCTGCAATAGGATTAATTAAATTCTCTTTAATTGCTCCATATGCTCCTTCTAAAGCATCTTTAAATTCTGATAATGCCGAGTTTGGCGGGATTAACGCATCTATACCTTCTTTAAAATCTTTGTATAGTTCACCTGCTTGCTTAGTCAATGCTTCCACAGGGGCTTTTAACTCAGCAGGCAAACCTTCTACAAATTTATTAAAACCTTCAACACCACCTGTAGCGAATTCAAATCCTGCCGTAGCAGCAAATGTTGCAAGTTGTATTAATCCAGCCTGAATCATTTCACCTAAACTAGATTTTCTTACCGCCGGTTGGCCATCAATTTCAACTGTAGGACTTGGTCTAGTTTTATTCTGACCGTACCACAGCTTAAAAGCTGCGATCATTTGGGGGAAGGTTACTGTTGCCATTATAGTCTCCTTAGGCTAGGGCTATACCTGTTGTACCTTCTAGGTATTGAGCAGCGGCATCTTTTTTAGATTGCATAGGTCCTACTACAATAGCAGATTTATTAATTAAAACTGTAGTAGCATGAGCTAAAAATATATAAGGTATCATACCTAAACTTTTACCACCGGCGACTAGAGCCAATGGTTTATCCAGTCTTACCGCATCGGGTGTTTCTCCGTCATATCGTGCAATCAGTTCTTCGCCACTGACTAATTTAAGGGTTACTACCTCCCCTATAGTTATTTGTTTGTCTACTAACATCTTCTTCCTTTATATTTCGCCACTTTCGGCTAACTTTAACATTAGACTGTAATGCTCGTAGGCTTTTTTAACCGACGGATAATTATCTCTAAGTGTTTTTTCTCTCTGCTTTTGTTCCATTAGATTATTAAAAAGATCATAATGACCCTTTGCTCTCATATGATTAAAAATCTGTGATTCGAATTCTGCTATCTTTTCTAATTCGCTTTCTGATATTTCTACTGTATATAATTTTTCAGTTTCTAATGTTACTGTATCTCTAAGTAATTTATTATAATCATCATTGAACTGAAAATATCTGGTATTGAATTTTGTCATTTTATGAGCACGTTTGTTTTGATCAATAATGTTGATCATATGCATCTGGCAGAATCCTTTTACTTTATCATTCATCATAGTTTTTTCAACGCACTTACAATTTGATTAGACTCAGTTTTTCTTCTATTGTTTTCTCTTTCCAAGAACAGAATTTTTTTTGACAACAATGTAACCTGTGCCTGCATTTTGTTTAGCTGAAGCTCTAATGCAGCAATTTTTTTATCATCATTTTTCTGATTCTGTGTCACTATGGTCACCGATTAATCTTTCTAACATTTTATAATTATCATAGGCTTTTTTGAGAGCGGCAAATTTTTCTAGCTTCTCAGGATCGGGCTCAGAAAGAATAGCTAATCTATCTTCAATTTTGGTTAGCATCTTTTCAAGACTACGGCCCTTAATTCTCACATCGCCTTCGAAATCAGCGGTGCCATTAACATGTAACCCAGAAGTATTATCTGTTGTGCTAAAAATGTAGGGGCTATTAGAATAACTATTTGATCCTATTGTACCGATACCCCATGTGCCGTTTGAACCCGACGAAGTACCAATCGTAACAGTGCCCGCAGTCAAAGAGGACATATCTATAGTATCGATGATATCATTGACATTAATCGAATAGGTAGTGCTATCGATGTTATCTCCAATTTTATCAATTGTAATTGTGTTGTCAGCTTTCATTTTAGATACTCTCTTAATTCTGTATATCCACCTACTAGTTGTTCATCGATAAAAATTTGAGGAACAGTTCTAGCGTTAGGCACTGATTCTAGTAATTCTTCTTTTGTCCACCCATCACCAATTTTACGTTCTTCAAAAGGAATACCTTTAGCTTTTAATAAATTTTTTGCTTGATCGCAAAATGGACAATGATATTTGGACCATACTACAGCTTTCATTTTTCATCTATCCTTTCTATTTCGACTATTACTGATTCTCCAAGTAGTTCTTGAGCTACTTGCTCTAAAGATTTTAAAAATTCCATATCAGCAATTAGATAATCGTCTGATTCTTTATCTCTAACTATCTTACTTACTTTAATTACGATAACGTCCTGTTGTATCTTGGCCATAACTTGTCCTCATAAATCTGGTAATTCTTCATACTCTACAGCATCACTCATTACCCCGATAACGTAATTGGTAGATTCATTTTCTTGTAAAGCTGTTTGTTTCTTATTGATATTTACGTGCTTGTTGAACCAAGGTATAGGACTAGTCTTTGGATGTTCATCTAAATATTTTACTCCAATTTCCTTAAGTTTTGTAAACGCAGTATAGTCAACAAAGTCCTTTAGAATTTGTGCATTTAATCCGATTACTACACCTTTACTAAACAGATAATCTGCCCAAGCCTTTTCTTCTTTGATAACATCCATATACATAGCATAAACTTCTTGTTCGCAGTCTTGTTTGGCCTTAGCAAATCTTGCATCTTCTTTTACTACATTATTGATTAGCCAAGCAGTCCACTCTGCATGTAAAATTTCGTCTTGAAGTATCAAACTGATAATATTGCCGTTACCAATGTAAATTTTATTTTCGACCATTGCAAGGCTAGTGGCGAATGATACCATAAATCGAAAAGCTTCTAGTGCATAACTAGCATTTAGGGCCATCCAAATTGCCTTAATATGTTCTTCTTCTGTTACAACCACGTCTGCTGGAATTCCAGGTTTGTGCTGTAAGCGACCTGCAATTTCAACTTTGCTGTTTAGCTCATGTAACTTATCATAATAAAGACCTACGTTACTGGCCATATCTACAATTTCTTTGGTATCGTGAATCTTATTGAATTCTTCTTTTGGTACTCCATAGACGTTTCTAATAATATGTGAATAACTCTTACTATGGATATTAGTTTCAAAGAAACTCCAATTACTAACTAACGCTTCTAACTCAGGGATACTAATAACAGGACTAAACACTTGACTGGGAGCCCGACCTTGAATTGAATCTAACGCGGTTTGACGTAGAAGGTTGCTGGTGAAGATATGCTTAACAGCATCTGTAGCCTCCTTGTGATCAATTTTATCTTTAGTTAAAGAAATTTCCTCAGGAACCCAAAAGAATCCGCGAGCAAGCTCTTCAAATTTTTGAATTTTAGGATATTTTACTTCTTCAAATCTTTGAACGGTTACTGGACCTTCTGGGTCCAAGAACATCTTTCTTTGGAGATAGTTTGTTTTTTTACCGATGTCATATTGTTGTTTGCTCATTTATGTAATCCCAATTAATTATTTTCCATTGATTTTCTAAATATTTTTTCTTGTCATGTTGATAGTCTAATGCCCACGCATGTTCCCACCAATCTATTAATAATAAAATATCTTTCTTTACTTCGTGATTTTTAATTGTTTTTATTTCTCCACTATTAGAAAAATATACCCACCCACTGCCTTGTATAGACATTGCTACCTTAGAAAATTCTTCTTTGAATTTTGAAAATGATTTATATTTTTTATCAATCAATTCTTTTACTTTATCATTTGGAGTATTGTTATTAGACGGTGACTGATATTGTTGAAATAAAATATTATGTAAGAATACCCCGGCTTCATTGAAATCATCATCGCCTTCCCCTTTATTATATTTTTCCGCGTAAGTTTTTGCTAGATGCCCATAATGATAGTCTAGCGTTTTTTCGGATATGGCAGGATCAAGGTCCGTTTTTTTGTATGGCAAGGGTTTTATCTCTAACTTAACAGCACGACCCTCTACAATAAAGTTTTTAATAAAATGTAACGTCATTTTGTTTGTTTCTCATATTCAATAGCGGATATTGCCGATTCCATAGTAGGGCTTTCTGCCGAATCTCGAAATTCAAACATCAAACCGCCTTCCTTGTCTAAGGCAACACTATCAAGATCATCCGATTCTAACCATTCTAATAAAAGATTTTCTACTTCAGGCTCAATATCTATTTCTTTCGTAATTCCGTAAATCAGCAGATGTACCCTAATTTTTTCTAAATTCGAAAAGCTCATAATTTGCATGCCTCACAGTCGTCATCAGCAATGGGCTCATATAAAACAACACTTTCGTGTGTACTAATGCCTCCATGATGTCCGTTTATTTGTAATGAATTTGTGCTAGTAACATTTGCCTTGGCACCAACTTTGTTAATAAGACTATAATAAATTGTCTTTATTCCCCATTTGTAAGCTAACATGAGATTTTTAGCAATTAAAGTTCCCGGAACTTTAGCATTAGGAAAAAATGCAGGATTATAAAAAGTATTCGTGCTTAAACTTTGATCAATGTAGACTGTAAGCACGGCCGCCGTCTTGATGTATCCCACACAGTCTTGTTGATCCCACATTAACTGGTATCTATTTTTCAGTCGTTTATATTCTGGTACTACCTGTACAAATGACCCTGCTTTGCTTTCTTTTACAGAGATGAGCTCCATTGGCATTTCTATTCCGTTGGTGCTGTTTAACACCACCGAACTAGATTCCACAGGTGCAACCGCCATTAAGGTTGCATTTCTAATTCCATATTCTTTCATTTTAGATCGAAGCGGTTCCCAGTCGATACTTGGCGTAAAATCAGCTAATTGGTCCACGCCTTTATTTCTTCGTTCCCAAGGAAATACGCCTTTGCCATACCAAGTATACTGACTTCTTTCGCAAGCACCTCTTTCTTCTGCTAAGTCGACGCTTGTTTCTGTAAGATAAAATGATTGATGTTCCATCCATTTTTTAACTTCAGCAAGGCTTTCTGCCTCACCATATTTTAAATTTCTTTTGGCATGCCAATAGGCTAGATTAGTAATGCCTACGCCCAGTGGCTCAAAATCTCTGTTAGCTAGTTTACTTTGTATACTTAAAAAGTCTTGATATTGTAATAGATTGCTTAAACTACGAACTAATATACGACACGCTTTTCTCATGTCTTGTGGGTTTCGGAATGCTCCCCAGTTGATGCTGCCAAGAGTGCAAAGAGCAATTCGTCCCTCAGGATCTTCAATTCTCTGGAAAGGACGGGTGGGTAGAAGTATCTCCTGGCATAGATTGGATTGATAAATTGGATCAACTGTTGTATCAAACGGACCCTGGTTGATGACATTGTCGATGTTGACAAGATAGATGCGACCAGTATCAGTCCTCTCTTTAAGTATTCCATTTTTGAAAATCTCATCTGCCGATATAACTTTCTTTTTCTTTGTCTTATCTTGTTCATATCTTAGATATAATGTTTCAAATTCTTTACTATCTCTATAGTATGCTTCATACAGATCAGGTACCTCGTGTGGATCAAACAGTGTGATGTTCTCGCCATTTTTATAGCGACGCCAGAACATGGCATTGACTACAACACTATAGTCCATTTGACGGACGCGAGTTTCTTCTGTGCCTTGATTGTTTTTTAAGACAATAAGATCTTCAAATTGTGCATGCCAAATAGGAAATGTTACTGTACAACTTGCGTTTCGAATACCGCCCTGACTACAACTACGCAGATCAGCAAACCATTTCTTAAGAAATGGGATCATTCCTGTGTGCTTAATTTCTCCATTCCTGATAGGGGCACCTAATGGTCTAATTCGACCAATCTCCAAACCAATGCCAGCCCTCTTGCTGGCATACTTGGCCATCATCTCTCCAGCGGCAAAAATGCTATCCAAAGTATCGTCGCTAGATATGAGAACGCAAGAGCTAAACTGCTTGGTTGTAGTACCAAGACCAGCAAGGACAGGTGTAGCAAGAGTGAAGTGGCCATCGGAAGCACATTCGTAATATTCTTTAACATATTTTAATCTTTTATCTTTGGGCTCATTATGAAAGGCAGTGGCAGCGGCAATAGCATAACGGACCTGAGGTGTCTCATAGATTTGACCAGTAGCACGATTTTGTACAAGATACTTTTCACATAACTGTGCGATAGCTGCATATGTATATTGCTCATCTTTACTATGATCAACTATTAAATCAATAATGTTCCATTCGTCTTCGGTATACCACTGTAGGAGTTCTGGGGTATACATTCCCAACTCAACATTCTTTTTCACTACATCGATCAGCTTTGGAGGCTCGTATGCTCCATACACTTCTTTACGCAACATCGATACCTTTTGTCTACCTGCCACGTATTGATAGTTTACATTGTTAATTTCTGGGTTTTCTGTTTCATCAATTAGGTCCACCATCGCCTTTAACAAAAGTTCGTCAATGGTTTGTGTATGTATCCCATCGTGTAATTCAATTTGTGCTTTGATTTCAATCATGCTCGGGCTAACACCGTCTATACCCCTACAAGCATGGGCCACCTGTCTTTGAATTTTGGCAATATCTAAAGGGACTTTCTCCCCGTTTCGTTTAACAACTGTGATCATAGGTCGACCTTTAATGAAGAAATAAAAATAACGGCTAGGATGATATTTACCTTGGCCTTGTAATGTCGACTAGGTTTTCTAACAAAAATGAATTTGGGATATCTTGGGCTTTTATTGCTTTCAATTTGTTGTAATTAAGTACCATGTCATCATCTATATAAACTAGATTATATAGTTTTGTTCGATTTTCATCAACCATGACACGCACTTCTATCTTACTGTTGGCAAATTTTTCAGTGCATTTCAGCGTCCATCCTATCATAAGGCCTAAGGTAAAATCATCATATTTGTTGTCAACAATTATTTCCCAAGGTGTAGGCCAACTGTTTGGGTTGTATTGATCAACTTTATGATTATAAGGAATTAATGGGGCTTGATGCCAAAATTTCATTACCTTAGATAATGGATCTGATTCATCATTCAAATTGTCTCTAAGAGATTTCCATGCGGATAACCTCTCATCTACTGACTTACTAAACATTAATAAAATTGATTTATTTGATAAGTTAAAATTCCGTCAACTGTATTGCCTACATAATTAATCTGTATTGTATTATTGGTTGCATCGAATCTACCATCAAATACTATACCAGTATCGTTGGCACCATAAAAATTGTAATGATCTACAACAGGAATAATTGGTAAATTTGCACCGTCCGGAATAGTTGTAGCGGCAGAGCAGACAAGATGGAGGTCACCGTATCTTGATATACCAGCAGTTGTTATCTGATATTGTAACTTTATATTTGTGCTAACGCCAGAATGAGCAACTTTAACTATTGTTCCTGTGGCTGAACCTGAAAGTAAAGAAACAGAGGACACTCTATGGTCAACTAAAGATACGTGTCCATAAACTGGTACTATAAAATTAGCTGTAGTTGATGTATTGTTTATCTGAGTTATTCTGTCAAAGGTATCATAGTCTGACACATTACCCGAAGTACCAAAAAATAAAATATTAGATGTTTGGCCTCCTATGTCTCCTTGTCCAGGAGATGCGATAGAACTATTATTACCAACGTTTGTATAAATGTTATCAGCCAAAATATGATTGGTATATTGGGTGGCTGTTCCTGCAACCTTGACAGCTTCTCTAGCTATAGTACTAAAAATATTTCTTGTTACTCTTGTTTTTAACGGGCCTATATAATTTCCAGCTTGTAAATCTTCGGCATAAGATATACCCTTGAACAGATTTGCAAATCTATTACTATCAATTAGTGTATCCTCTATATCATAGTCCGACTTAACACCAACATATAGATTTTCAAAAATACAATTTGTAATTTTTAAATTTTTAGAAGTAATACCTGCAAGTCCTCTAATTTCGATTCCAGCATTAGACGTATTAGAAACTGCGTAAGTAGAGGTGCCTGTAAATTTAACATCTTCTATAATTGTGTCTAAACAAGCATCAGCTCTTAACAGAGGCAGTGTAGAATCTGCAATGATATTATTTTCATAACTTAGTGTCATACCCGAAATTAGAATATTTCTAGGACTTGTATTAGATAAAAAGTTGTTAAGTGTAACAGGACTGCCCGCAGTACTGGTTTGATCTACAAATTGAAATATCGCCTTTGTACTTGTATTGAGAGATATTACTGTTTTATCTTTTCCTTCTCCTACAATAGATGCATGAGGAGGTACATAAATTGTGTCTGTTATTTTATATTTTCCTGCAGGTATCTTTAGAGAAGTTCTAGATTTTGGATCCGCTTTATCACTATTTAAAAATAATTCATTTATTGCACGTTGTAGGGTAGTGGTAAAATCGTAACTGCTATTTTGATAATTAGCTACGGTTACAAAATCAAAAAGACTAACAAAATCATCTAATTTTTCTTTTACAGTTCTAGTTAAATTAGTATTGCCCGCCCCTGTATAAACGCTAACAGTTCTATGACTTTCATAATAATATGTGCTAGTTGTTATACTAGAACCAAAAATATTGGGTAAATCTAAAACAGTAAGTATTCTAGTATTAGTTGTACTTGGAGCACCGTCTGCGGTTTTATTACCTATAAACAGTTCTGGTGTTGTAGAATAAGGTTGTGTGCCTGATATTGCCCAACCTAATTCTCCTGTATCGAGTTGAGGCATGCCTTGTGTACGTGCATCCCCTCTTCTAATTTGAATTTTAGCAATTTCTACAACGGCCATAAAAAATCCCCTTTATAGGGTATTTATCCGGTAAGAACTTGTTTATATCCTTGAAGTCCTTTGGTATAATATTCTTCTACTTTTAATAGCCATTGCTCTTGCCAATGATCAAAATCTGTAGGGGTAACTTCAAACTTTTGATATTGTAGATCCCTTGAACACATGAAAACAATCCCTCTTTTAATATTGGTATTGTAAACTTCATTATGTGCTAATATATAAGCAACTAATTGCATCTTGTAATCATCGATCCATTCGTCTTTCTTTGGTTTATTAGTTTGCTTATAATCCATTACTGCTGGTTCCCCATCATAGACGCCAATTAGGTCTGTAGTACCAGAATATAGGCCAGGAAAGTAAAGACTTTGTTCCATGGCCCATACTTCCGAAACATGACTTAAACCATTCTCAATAATAATATTAGCCATAACATTTGCTTGCACATGCACAGGATTATTACCAGGTTGTCTTTTAAGCCCGGCAATAAATCTTTCTAAATTGCCATGCATGGCTGTACCAATGCCGGCAGCTTCTTTTGTGATTTGTGCAGCTTTTTCTTCTCCTATTCTTTTCTTCCACTCATTTAAATGAGTCATATCTTTGGTTGAACTTAGAATAGTTGTAACACTAGGAAGACTTTCGCCGTCGGGAGTTTGATAAACTCTTTTACGAGTTACAGGATCATTGACCTGAATGCAGTTTTTGTAGGTAAATTTCTCCACAAAGGGAGGAGGTTGTAGAATTTTCATTCTTACAGTATATATTATTTAAAGTCGGGTTGCAAGCCTTTTTTCACTGCGGAGCTTGCCATTTGATCTATTGATGGTCCCTTTGGAACATCCACCGGCTGTTTATCCTGTTCCGGTTCTTGCTTGGTACCTAGAATTATTCCGTTTTCATCAAAATTTCTAATATACGGTTTTAAATCAGGATTTTGATCAAAAATTTGAACCCAGGTGCCGTAATTTATTTTGCCGAATCCCAAAGGTGCTAGTAGGTTACTAAGAGCCGCCCAAGATAAAGTCTTAGTGGCTCTTTTTGTGTCGCTTTTTCCTATCTCATTTCTAAAAATGGTTTCTAGGTCGTCGACAAACCTACTGTCAGCTTCGAATAATCTCATCTTGCCAACTTGCTGATAATGCTATGACTTTCGAAAATCCTAGCTAACTTACTTTCTCTAATTTCTCTACCAGCAGTCTCTGCACCCCCGGCTGCTGCATCACTGGCAGCAAATTCGTCCTCTGGGGGATTCATAGAATCATCGTCTACTTCACTAGGTATCTCGCCGTCCATCGGAGGCTCACCCATTCCCGGTTCTTGTCCCATAGGTGCAACGTCGGTGGCCTCTCCTGCCAATACAGCAACAGCATGGCTGATAGCTTCTCTTTGCTGAGTTAATGTATCTAGTGTAGAAGTTAGAGCAGGACTTACGGCCTGCTTAAAAGATTCAGCTTCTTGTTCGCCAAAATCTGCACGAATAGCATCTGCTAATTCTACAATAGCTTTAGTCTGATATTGACCTACTCTTTGCATCCATGTAGTAAAGTCATTGACCATATCGCTGGCCGCTGTAATAGTCTTAGCCTTGCCTTCTTCATCTTCCATGATAAGATATTTGAGACTCTCGTTTACTAATCTTACATGTAAACGGAAAACATCTTCCTTCATTTTTTTCTTAAGATCTTTTTTGCCTTTACCGTCTGCGGCAAATGCTGGGACCATTTTACCGTTAGGGCCCTTGACCATTGGTAGTCCTTCTTCTAAATCCCGATCTTGTGATTTCTTATCTGCCTTTGCAGCTTTGTCTGCCTTTTGAGTTTGCCAACCTTTGACTGTACGATGAGGAACTTCAACTTCGCCGCCACCTTGTTTCTTCATCTTAACCATGCGAGTAGTAACTTGAGATGCTGGACGCTCGTCGGCTTCATACATCCCGCATTCTTTTAATCCATGAACAGGACATTTATCACCTTCTTCGGTATGATTGCATTTAGCAGAAGCTTCCTTAACTTTCTTACCGCCCTTCTCATCTTTTCCTAGACGACCAGCAATTACATCTCCACGAGTAACTTTATCATAAGGGGGGTAGTTGTTGGCTAGGTTACCATCACCTTTCTTTTTAGCTTCTGTTGTTTTCATAGTTGTTTCCTCAATGCCTTCTTCGGCTTTTTTCTTATTCTTTGGATGTTTGATGTGAGACCATGCAATAGCTTCTGCTTCGTCTTTGGTCTTGCCCTTCTTCATCATGCTTTTTGTGATGTGAGCAGCCTGTCTATCTACCTTAGCACCTTCACCTAACATTTCTTTAATTTTAGTATTAAGAACATCTAACAAATGCTTATCTCTTTGATAATTTTCATTAGATAATAACTCATTAAATTTAGAACTAGACTCGACCTGGTGAACTTTAGTTCTAAGAATATTTCGATAATTCTCCAGTTCTTGTCTTGTATACTTTTCTAAATTTACCTTGGTGCCGAACTTTTTGAACATATTTTCGTTCAAATGTTTCGCAGTTACTTTAGCATCAAAATCTGTTGTTTTCATTGTGGTTCCAAAGAAATATAATGTTATTTAGTGAAGATTGCGAAGTTTTTCAAAGCTCTTAGTTATTTGATATTTTGTATTTTTCATCTTATTAAACACAATATCTAATTTTATCAAAAGCAAATTAGCTCTGTCTATGTTCTTTTCTTTAAAACTTTTCTCAGCGTGTTTTTTAAGTAGATCTATTTCAAAAAGAGAATAGCCATATTGTCTATCTAAATTATGCAATTGAAAATCTATAATTTTACCTAAAGCCAAAGAATTAGCCATCAACAAAGCTGTCTGAGGCAAATTAATTTTATCTACAATTATATCACCAATTCTGTTTTTAATTACATAAAAGTTGCCTTCTTTAGCAACAGCATAATTTTCAATCTGTATACTGCCATCTTGTTTTTTTACAGGTATAGCAACTCCTTTAGATTTTAACTCTTTTTTTACAGAATTGGCAACCTGTTGGAATTTTTTAATAAGATGGTCTGGAGTGGAATACATTTTTAACTTTATTAATTTGAGTCTTGTCGTTACTTAGCTCGTATACACCTTTTCTAAGTAAGTTTTGAGCAACCCAAGATGCGTGTTCATCTAAACTAGTAGCACGGATTTGATCTCCGTAACTGGTTATAAAATCTAGTTCTTCGTTAGAAAGATAAATTCCTATCCTCGATACAAGTTCATTTATTTTCATTGCATATCCTTAGGATCTATAGTAATAGGATACCCTAAAGTCTTTGTAGTATCTAATTTAATACCCTTACCGCCCGGATTTGGCAAAACTTTTACCTTACCTCGCCCTAGAAACGGGTCTGCAATCATTTGTCCAGGTTTTGGTAATGCCGGTTGTTGAGGTTGTTGTTGAGCCTGACCCTGGCCTTTGTTAAGAACTTGTTTAATATAAGTTTGTGGATCAATTTGTCCAGTAGCGGCATAGGCTGTGTTCTTCATTCCTGCACTTTTTAGAGCACTACCTGCTAGGTTAGAGATAATGCCTCTTTCATTATCCATACCCATGCCTTGCTTAAATCCCGATGCCAGCCCGCTAAAAAATCCGCCTTGTTTGGCCTGTTTATCTACTGCGGCAGGTGCACCAAGAGATGGTGCAACTTTTGTACTGGGTGTCTTAGTCTGTGTTGTATCAGCCGGCACGTCTTTGAACTGCACATCGGTAGCGTTAGATTTTGCTTGAGCAAATTTTCCAGTTTGAGCCTGTTGTTGAGCAGTTCCGGAAGTTCCTATAGGCTGCAAATCAGCAACCTTATCAGCCGGAGAAGCCGTTTGTCGTGCTTGGGACCTGTCTTTAATTCCTTGTATTTTTGCATCTAGAGAGGCTTTATTAGCCGCAGCGGTGGCAGCTATATCTTTAGGTTTTGTAGAAATAAGTCTTGACTTTAATCCTGCATTTACATTATTTGGATCAAGTATACCTGCATACTTTTGTCCTAAGGTTAAACCCGTACCACCGGCAGCAGGTGAAGGCAATAAGCCAACTTCTAAAAGCTCTTGTATTCTCATGATGCAAATTTGGTCAAAATAACTATCAAAGTGCTAATTACACCCGCAATTACTGTCCCAGCCGTACCAATTAAAACTTTCATCATGCTGCCTTTACTATCTTCAATAGCATCGGCCAGTTTACTTACTTTATCTTCTATGGAAGTTAAACGTCTTTCCAATTCTCTATATCTTAAAGAACACAATTCTACATGTGTTTCTAAATTTTCTTTTTCGATATCTGTGGTATCAGACATTCAGATTCTCCGTATCTAATTTGACTTTAGTAATAGTTGTATTACAATAGCTCTTGTCTAATAAGTCAAACACTGGTTTAGATATATTTATTGATTCATCTAAATTTTTTATTATGGGGACATTGTGTAAATCATCAAGTAAGTGTCCTAGCTCATTATTATCTTTGACATAACAACCCGAACGATCTGTTCTAAATTTAAAGATCCAAACGTTATGTTTTCCTTTAAGTTTTGAACCGAAATTTTCTTGTTTGATATCTACCGATAGCATTTCTGGAGGACTGTCATAATCTATAATTGCACGTAGTCCTATACACTGTAAAAGAGTAGTCCAGTTTTTAAATTCATTGTATTGTTTTTCAAAACCAGGTTTGTTCCGAGTAACATCTGTTCTGGTAATGTCTATCAAAGTTCTAATTTCTATTGTTTCCATAAGTACCTACTTTATGATATTTATGGTCAAAAAAAAGCCCCTGCATAAGCAAGGGCCTTTTAGTAATAATACTAATTAAGCTAGGGTAACTGCTTGGAACTTAGTAAATACATCGATTGTTACATCCGCAGGAGCTACTGTACCGTCGATATCGCCGATAGCATCCTTTAGGGCACCAAAAGCACCACTGGTAACTGCACCTGCACCGTTGTTTAGTGAAGCACCGTCGACCATGAATAGCACTACACTATCACTACTGACTGCTGCTGGCTCACCGCTTAAAACGATAGAACCTACTGTCTGAACAGCACGAACAACTTGTTCATATTTGCTGTTAACGAGTGCAAAGTTGGTATGCATGTTCAACTTAGCTGTAGGGATAGTAACTTTTAGAAATGTTGGTTGTAAACCATAAAAGGCTTCTACTTTCGCAGAACCATTGACTCTTGTAATTCCACCTGCCATTTTAATTCTCCTTATAAGGCACTTCTAACTAGAAGTATGTGTAATTTATTTATGAGATTTGATAAAAAATGTCCAAATACACCAATTAATCGTCCTTTAAATCGCCTTCTATTATCTTAAGATTTTTAACGATTTCTTTATTATCTCGTAGTTTTCTAATGCTACGGGTAAATTTAGCAGGATCACCCGATTTTATACTATTAACAAATCTACGTTCTAACTCGTAGGCGACTTCAGGATCGAAGTTTTCTCGAATTAAACTTAGTAAATTTATAGCACTGTTAATAACGTGAGTAGCTCTCGATTCTATTACTAACTCCCCGTCACGTTTAATGGCTATATCATTTAGTTCTTCAAGTAGGCTTTTTGTTTTTCTTTGCACAGTATAACATCCTTCTAAATATTTATTTGATTAAAATTCAATTACATATTATCTTAAAAAATACGCAACCTAAAAAGTATGCTAAATATCAGTAGAAACCATTAGTTTCTAACACACAAAGGAAAACACACATGACAGAGTACATATCATATAAAATGATAGCAATGCTAGAAAAATTAGCAGAAATGTTCCCAAAACAGCATTATCAAAGCGAATTAGAGCGATATATTTCTAATAGATATCCACAAAATGCTGCCGATGTTGAACAATTTACTAAAGAGTTTGAGCAAAGAAATTCGGGGAGGTTCATATGAACAAATTTCTATCATACATCAAAGAATTTATTAATGCAATTGCCGATGCCAAGCAGGCAGCAGCCCTATCTAAATTGCACAAATATGACGAAGCTAGAAATATTATGACAAATAAAAAGTAATAGTATTGCCATATTTTGTTGCATTTTACTCTATAAAAGATATATAATAGTACATCAACGAAAAAGAAGTAGTTGATGTTAGACACATACATACACAAGGAGATATTATGTCTACACCAGAAATCAAATTACCAGAAGTTAAATTTAATAAAAACGGTTACGAAATCCGCACTGATATCCTTAAAGAGGCTAAGGATCTAGTCATGCATGACTTTCAAGTTAAGTGGAATGGTTGGGAAATCACTGCACAGCGTGACGAAAAAACAGGACAGATTGTTAACAAAATCGATATGCCTACTTTTCCAGGCCTAGACAAAGTTCTAGAAACTGCTGAAAAAATGTACGCATTTGTTAATCAGGGCGTTAATAATATCAATAAGACTGTTACAAAAAAATAATAATATATAGTGCATAGCACACTTAAAAGGGCGTTTACATACGCCCTTTTATTTTGATGTAGGAATATGAACAGTATCTACTGAGAAATATTGAGGGTTGGCTTTATTAAAATTTCTCATTATAACGCCTGCTAGTTCATGTGCTTCATTTTCTTGAGGACTACCTGTTTCTCCGCTATGCGGACCAATTTTACCATTTAAATCTTGTTGATAATGAACTAGCTCATGTGCCAATGTTCTTAATGTGTCTAACGGGTGCCTATTTAAAATTGCTAAAACTATGTCTTTAGTTTCAGTACTGTATCTTCCAAAAGTAGGTTGCGATGTATTTTCAATTTTATCTACTAACTTTATTTCAGGCAGTTGTTTTAAACTAAACTCTTTTGTTATAAGAGGCAAAAAATCTTCTAACATATCTATCAAAGTATGTTTAGATTTGGTAGATTCAAACAAAAGATCGGTAATTTTCATTTAAAATTACCAAGGAAATTCTGTAATTATAGACGGAAGTGCTTTCTTTCTTTCAATTTGATTAAGCACTTCATTTTCTGCAAGTTGCTTATCTACACCGTTATCCCAAACCCACGAAATTACAGTTGCTTCGTCAAGGTCATTAAATGCAACAAAATCATCTCCAGCAGGTCTGATAGATGCAAAACCTTCAGTGATACCTTCGTGTTTAACTCCACCTACAGTTTCTTCTGCCAATACAGAATAATATACTTTATTTATTAACTTATCTACGCCCAAACCACCGTTGATACACTCAATTTTATCAACTTTCCATGATATAGTTGCCATAATTGCTCCTTATTTTATTATTTATTAAGGAAGCACCTTTCTATAAATGTCAACGATAGCTTCAGCTGTGGGTCCTAAGTAATCGTTGTTAGCGATAGAAAAGTCTATTTTTCCTATCCAAAACATACGTAATTCTAATTCTGCTCTTTCTTCTATAATAAGTTCATGAGGATGAAAGGTAATATGATCCACAATTGGAATCTTAGGATAGGCTACTAAATAGTTGTTCTCGATATTAAAAAACCATCTGTGATGCATTGTGCCCCTAAAATTACCTTCTCGTCGTTGCAACTCATTGTATTTGCTAGGTATGGCAATAAATCCTTGCTCAGAAATTCTAGGTAGCATTTCTAAAACTAGCATAGGATTGGCAAGGTCTTCTAGTGTGTGGGTGCAGTTTGCAAAAGAGAATTTTCCATTTTCTTCAACATGTTTAAGAATAGGTAACCAATCTTCGTACCTGTTCATGTTGCCAAGGAACGCAGTAACGCCTGAGATTTCAGCTGGCACTATATCAAATGTATGTGTGAGATATTCTCTGTGAAATGGATTATGAGATGCTCCTATATCAATTAGGGAGAAATTTTCTCCTCTTGACTTTTTAAGATCGTCTACTGCCTTAACAACTTCTGGACGAAGATGCCACGGCCATTGATCTGATTCGCGTGGTGCTAGATATAACTGTTGAGACATATTATTCTACTCTAAAGGTCCAAGATCCGTGATGTCCACAAAGAATAGTTGTGTCTGCCCAAATTTCTTTTCCTTTTTCTGCAGCCTTAAGGAAAAAATAAACATCTTCGCTTATTGTGAAATTATGGTCTAAGGCACTTTTATATACAAAATGAGGATACTCTATACTTGTAAACACATCTTTTTTAATCAAACAACATCCTAATCCAGCACTATCAACCTTAACTAATCCTTGTCCTTTTAACTGTTCCCAAGGTACGTGAGTTACACCTCCGTGCTCATTTCTTCTCATAACTTCAATACAGTGTTTGCCCGGAATACGTTGAATGTATAAACCAGTAACCATATCTTTATTATGATTAATCATTCGTTTGAGTGTATCGGGAGGAAAGCTAATATCGCTATCTACTGCAAATAGATAATCATAAGAACCTTTTACCATCCAATCTGCAATTAGATTACGTACCTGCTCTACTTGATATCCGTAAAAATATTGAAAAGTAGTTTCGTAACCTTCTGGAATTTCTAAATCATAGATACTTTTAAAAGTTTCTGCTTCAATAAGATTCTTATTAGGGATTGCTATAAGAATATGTTTTTTAGGTCCTTGTTGAGGCGGAGGTGCCATTACGTTTAATTTAATTTTGTTCATAGTTTCTAATCTGCTTTCTGGAATACGTTCAATAACCTTTGCAGGTTTTTTTAATATCTTGCTAGCGGTTTCATTTTGTTCAACTGCATTTACCTTATAATCATTTAAAGGATTGATATCATTATAATTGTAAACAATATCAGAGTTTACATATATCTTATCCGGATCACAATTTTCTAATGGGTAGTAAAAAGTCGAGTTATCTCCGCCTGCTTTAAACCAATTACCGTTTTGATCCTTAAACAATGACTCGTCTAAAGATCTAAATAGTTTTGCCTTATAAGTTCTAAGGTGTGTATAAGGCATATTCCAATTAAATTTATAATTTCTAAAATCACCTGTATCAATGACTTCAGGAGGATATGGTTGACTAATTAAAGGAATCCTATCAACCATGCTCCAGCAACTACCATAGATAAAATCTGCATCATTATGCAATTCATTATAGTATGTAAAAATATCATTACGATTAGACAGACTATCGTCACCATCTAACAACATAATAATATCGTTGTCGTCTAATGTTAGATTTTTAATCGTAGTAATTTGATTCGCAACGGCACTACCTACTCTAGAACTTGTTTTGCCTAATCTAAATTTATCTCGTATGTGTTGAGGCAAGGACTTAATGGCTTCCTCTGCTACTCTATATGAGTTATCATCGGAACAATCATCTATTAGGTAGTGTACATAATTGTCATAATCTTGTGATGCTACGCTTTGAATACATCTTTCTATGTAATTCTCAGCATTCCAGAAAGGACTGATAATTACAATTTTTCTTTCAGAAGAAATTTTAGGACATACTAAAGATTCTAGACCGGCAAATCTTCTACCAAATATCTTATTGTATTTGCTTGTAAAATAATTTGCACGTTGATATTCTCCTCTTTGTAGATAAAGACCTAGTTTGCTATAGATATGTTGTTTCCATTGCAATGCCGTCACATCCCAGCCAGCTAATTCTTTTACTTCATTCAGTGCAAGTTGCCTTCTGCGTAATTCTGCCTTGTCCGAAATAACATCTTTCAATAGTTTAGTAAATTTATCCGCCTGTTTCCCTGGATTGATATGAGGGTATAGTCCGTTTGGCACAATAGCATAATCTATCATCCAACTATGTTCAGTAGCAGTTTCTTCCAAAGCACCAAACCTGCAACTAATTAAAGGCGTGTTAGCATACAAACTCTCAAGAGTGCTTATACCATATGTTTCTGGCAGTTCTGCAGGATATAAAAAGTAAGTCGCTTCTTTAGCAACATTTGCAACTTCTTGTTGACTGATAACACCTGTAAAGGTTATACTTGGATCGTTGATCTTATCTCCTACAAGTTCTCTGAATTTTTGTTCTGCATCGTCGTGTCCGAACGCAGATCCTAATTTGTAATAACCACCAATAACTTTTAACTTTGCTTGGGGCATTATCTGTTTTACTCGAGGCCAAATATTATGTAGCAACGGTGCAAGACCTTTGCTCATATTAGCATTAAAGAAAAATAAATTAGGATCTTTTTTATCTAAGTCAACATCGTCAAAATATTTGCGTATACCATTTCTAGTTATCCACATATGTCTGCGTAAAACTTCATAGTTTCTAGGTTTTCCATGATTACAATTCATTACATACATACTATGGAAATCGCTAAGACACCACACTTCGTCTACTGCACCGGCAACAACTAGGTCTTCTAAGAATTCATCTCCCCAACTGAATGTATCGTGCATCCAAAAAACTTTTAGTTTAGCATTCTCTTGTAACCGTTTGAACATTTGATAAGAATATTGTCTTGCAGTTCTTATTTCACTGCCGTAGAAAGGTTCGGTTACAAAGGGCATTAAAGTCCTAGAACTAATAACAACATCGAAATTGCAAGGATCTCCTGCAATGTCAGTTATAGGACGATAGTGGATCCCATCATAAATTCCAGGAGTGCTATCATCTTCGTTACAGCCATTAAACACTGTAATATCAAAGCCCAACTTCTTTAATTCTTTAGCTACTAAAATTACAGCACTTTCACTTCCGCCAAGTCCTCGTCTGTCTAATGTTCCGCCATCGTAACTCATTCCGGGAATATCTACGATAGCTAACCTAACAGGATTTTTATCTGTATAGGTATCACAGGTAATTTCAGGTACTATGTTTTCTTCGAGGTTTGTGATTCTTCTTCCAAATACTTTATGTACTCTATAATTGATCCATTTTACATCATCTTCTTCTTGTTTAGAAAGTTCTAAACCTAGTTTGTTATAAAAATGTTGTTTCCATTGTAGTGCCACAGTGTCCCATGTGCTGACTTCTTTAACTGCATTACATGCATATTGTTTTTGTTGATGTAGATAAGGATTATGCACAGCCTGCAATACCATGTGAACAAATTTATGAAATTGTTGTTCAGGATTAATATTAGGAAATAATCCATTTGGAACAATGGCATAATCAATAAAATAACTGGCAGCTTCTGTAGCTGTTTCTTCCATAGCACCAAATCGTGTGCCTAACACAGGTGTGTTATAATTAATGCTTTCTAATGTGGCTATTCCACTTGTTTCAGGAAATGCTCCGGGATATATTGTAAAACTTGCTTTAGCTAAGATTTCTGCTATTTCTGGTTGTGTAATAATTCCTGTAAATTCTACACTAGGATCATTTTCATACATTTTTTGCAAACGCATAACTGTTTGCCCGGCTTCATTTAACGGTTCATTAGGAAATTGATAGTAACCGCCTATAACTTTTAATTTTGCCTGAGGCAATTGTTGTTTTAAGGCGGGCCAAATGTTCTCTAACAACGGAACCATGCCCTTAGTAACACTTGCATTATAAACGAATAGATTCGGGTCTTTTTGTTTAATATCTACCCATTCTATCCATCGATTCATGGCATTTCTGGTCTGAAAAATGTGTCTTTTCAAGACTTCTACGTTTCTTCTAGGACCATGCTGATTATGTGTTACATAAGCTGTATGCCAATCGCTTAGAGTAAAAATCTCATCAATATAATCATTTACTACTAATTCTTCTACGATGTGATCACCCCAACAGAAAGTATCTTGCAGCCATAGAATTTTTAATTGACCAGGGCGTTGTACCTGTCTCCATGTGCTGATATCGTGATTCCTCGGTGGGGGTTGATTAACTTGATCATATAGATGCTGGGGAGTAAAAGGAACTACAGTACGCTGACTGATGACAATATCAAAATTAAATTCTCTTTCTCGAAGTCTGCGTATCTCACAATACTCTACTCCTTCGTATACACCCTCACTGGCACCTTCTTTATTATTGTCGTTGAATACAGTTACAGAAAATCCTATTTTTGTTAATTCTCTAGCTATACTGATTATGCTGCTTTCGCTGCCGCCAATACCTTTTTTCCAAAGCGTTGTACCGTCGTAGGGTAAACCGATTACGTCTATAATAGCAATATTGATTTTTTTCATAGTGTTCATACTTATCTACGTATATAATAGCACAAACAAAAAAAGGACTCAAACAGAGTCCTTGTTTTGGAATATAAATTTGCTCACTTTGTTAACTAATGGCGTTAAGTTACACAGGCAGCAGCCGCCAAACACCCGTAAAGATTAACGGTCCTAAGGGTGTGTTAATTGCACCAACTTTGTTTTGCGTCCCCAAAATATTCTCTTGCAAATCCATTTGCGATCAAAGCCGAACGTAAACTCTTGCCGTCTAGAACAATATCTCCAAGTACACGACCACCGAACTTGTCCCACCCGTATAAGGTGACCTGACGCTTTTGACTTTGATTAATTGCTTGCTTGGTAAAGGCTGTAGCAGCCTGTCCTCTTTGATCTTCTGACGGGCACTGTGCTCTAAAGCCCTTTTCTGGAGTGTCAACTCCATAGATTCTAACTGCCAGTTCTGGTTTGAGCGGAGCAGGTAGAAACGGTGCCGCTATGACCACAGTGTCGCCGTCGTTAACACGGACAATCTGTGCATCATAGGTTACCCCCTGTGGTGTCTTTTGTGCGAAAGCTAATGCTGGTAGCAGGGCGAATAATACTAATAATTTCTTCATAATTTTCCTTTTTAATCTAGGTCCACTATACTTAAATGTCCACTGCCGCTGTGAGTCCTTGCGGCTACCTTTTGACCTGGAACAAAATTAAACTGCATAGGAGCGTTGGCTGGTAGGACAAATACAGTGGTATCTGCGGTGGGGTTGGCACCAAACTCTACAAAATGATCTGTGGCAGACACCAGCAATATCTTTGATGCTGATACAGCGACACTTTGACTGCTGGCAGCTGAGGTGGCCAAAGTTTGATATTTTTTGGTACCATCTGTGTTATATAGATTTATTCTTTTATCCATCGTCACGCCCCAGTTGTCCAAGGTCTGTGTAATGCCAGAGTAGCTGTAGTTCCTACAGTAGATGTATTAGAAATGTATTTGTCTGCCAAAAGATCTATATCATAAATGTTGTATGATCTATAAAAAGTGGCACTGGTATCTCCTGCTGCCTGTCTTCGCAGTTGTGCAAGATCTAATTTAAGGTGCTGTCTTTGAGGTTTATTCCAAATATCTGGATCGCTGATATTATTAAAACTCATTAGATAACTGCCAGTAGTCAAACCCAAAATACCAACTGTAGATGAAGAATCCACTAAAGTATTGTTGTAATAAAAATCTTGTATTGTAGAAGTTGTACCTTCAGCAGCATATACTAATGCTTTTACCTGATTAAAAGTAGTGCTACTAGAAACACTGATTGTGAGTTTAGTTGCACTGTTAAGAAAACTTTGAACATAGATATTCATAATTACTCCAATCTATGTTGGCTGTTAGGATACATTGATGGATCTTTTACTCTTAAATCTGCAGGATGTTTAGGTCCATTCCAGCCGCCTCCTGCATGAACAGTTACGCTGTCTACGCTGGCCACAACCTCTGCAGGACTATTAGCATACATCTGTTTTTGTTGTGTAAGAAGATCTACAATTTGTTTAAATCTGTTTTGATCTACACCTGTGGCCACTGTGGCATTTGCAGTTGCAGGTACAACCGGATTTTCAGACGAATTATGATCAATTTTATCCAAAATGTCCAGCAAATCCCTAATAATATCAGTGGCTTTCATACGTGTTCCAATTTATATAATATTTATTATCTCTCAGGAACAAATGTTTTTACGAAACTAGGTGCCTCTGGCCAAGAAACCAAGGACCATCTAATATCTTTATGATACTGAGAGCCTAAGTCGCGTAACTGTTGTCTATAGGTTAGCAATTGCTGATATTCATTTTCTGATAGAGTCGTAGCTGATCCAATTTCTATTTGTTCTTTATGCCTTGAAACTAAAAAATCACTATCAAATAATCGAATATTTCTTAAATTATCCATAGTGTGTATGGGATTTCTTAATTCTTCTTGTTGTTTTCCTAATTCTATAAAAGTATTAATTCTATCTAATAACCATCGCACTTCTGGTAAAGATGCACCCCTATCCATTGAATTACCTACATAATGAACGTCAAAAATATCTCGCTCAGTTTCTATGACTATGAACCTTACGGTGTCAAATGGCCAGTTTATATCTCTTTTCAACTCTTCAGGATTATTCCAAAAAGCTACATATTTTCCTTGTTTAAAATAATAACTATCGTTCCAAAAATCTAATGTAAAAACTGTATGCATGATTACTCCTTATCATCCTAAATATTGAATAAATCCTAGATATGCTCTACTACCTACACTGCCACCACTGTATGAAAGATCGAAACTATGATTGTGGGGTACTGTGGTAGTAGTGTGCATTAATGAAACAGGAACCGGTGGTTGATTGGTTCCGGGAGATATATGTGAATGATTATTATTACCACTCAAACTTCCATCTCCGCCACTGGTACTAACACTGTCTACAAATGCGACGTGGTCACTTGTAATTGCCGTACCCCAAGCCGAACTGCTTAGATATGGAAATTTATTTTGTAAATTTAATGTTCCGTTCGAACCATCGCACCAAGCCCAATTATCAGGTAATACTGTTCCCCATCCAGCTGTGGTCCCTACTATCATACCTGTCTCAAGTTCAGAAGGATTGGTCATTTTCCACATCTTTACCACAGTTGTAGAACCGTACTGTGTAGCCTGTGCAGTAACGTTGACGGCATGAAAATGCACGCCACCTGAACGGGTACTAGATCTAGGACTGAACGGAGTAGGTACATTTTTACCTCTATTACTACCAACATCATGAGCATGACTGCCGGCTGTGGGACTAGACACTGACTGCCACTGTGAAGTCAAACCGCTAGCGAGAACTTCGGCAGCATTAGATTCCCCATATAGATATCTATTGTAAGAAGTAATTTGTACATTGGCTTGTGTTGGTGCAGTTTGTTTAATAATTACAGAACCGGGTGGTAACTGCGTTATAGCTTGTGTTGCACGTAATAAGTGAAATCTCACGTTTGGTGGAACTAAATCAAAAGAAAAACTTACCCAGCCGTGGTTGTGACTTCCCGAAGCAGTTGAACTATTCGGCCAGCCAACACCTGGTCCGTTCCACACATCTGATTGAAAGTAAGTACCTGAATGGCTTCCTGCCGAATATAACGGTCTAGCAGTTGCGGTGACATTTCCAGCACTAGTTTGTATCGTTCCTGGAACATTACTAGGTGAACCCCCTGAAATAGGATATCCGTTTATTGCAGTATAATTTTCCCAACCAGTCGGAGCAACAACAGGTGTAGTTGACGGACTATAAAATAGTACAACATTTCCCGGTAATGCATTAGGTGTGGGTGTTGGTAGGTTAACTCCTAATTTAGTTAAAAAAGGCATAGTTTATCCGTATGAATTGTGATGCCCTGTAACTATCCAGGCTGGTCCGGAAATTCTGTATGCTGTAAAAGTATACACACTGGTTTTATTAGCATTTCCAGCCGGAACAACGTTGGCTAACCATTTAATTGTTTGAGCGACATCACCTATTTGTAAGCTAGTTATCTGATAGGCCACTGCTCCATGTGCTATTGTGAGCACAAAGGTTATGCAAGTGCCTACATCTGCCGGCACATTAATAAAATTGGGCGTCATTGCACCGCTGAGTCCGTTGTGATAAAAGACTGTGCCAGAACTCCAATCATGGTTCACTGTTCCAGTCTGGCTGGTAAATTCTGTTACAACTTCACGAACACCTTCTACCGTAATATAGGTAAATGAAGTTTCACCACCACCAAAGGTGTTTGAACCAGTATATCCTATAGCAGCAAATTCTCCTTGACTACCGGTGTAACCAAATGAACCACTATAACCAAATGAACCTGTAAAACCTCTACTACCGGTGTATCCAAATGAGCCAGTATAACCTAAATCGCCTGTTCTTACGAAAATTACCGCCAACGATGTGTTATTAGCAGGAACGGCACCGGATATAGGGGTAACGCCGATGGTCCAATATACACCGCTGTCTGTGATACTGTTTATTTGAAAAACGCCTACTGCATTATTATTACCAAGATTGGGTTTGACATATAAGTAACCTTTGTTACTAGGATTAGTACTGTCATCAAATCTAGATATAAATCCAGAAAAGTCTATACCGTTTATATCTGCCTCAGTGATGTAAAACTGTGTTATGCTGGCAAAAATACCGTTGTTGTATCTAACTTCACCGTTATTAGCTGATGGTGTGGAATTTAATGAATTAAAATTATACCTTAATCCTACTACTTGACCTTCGCTACCTGTATAACCAAATGAACCTATAAAACCTCTACTGCCTACAAACCCCTTGTCGCCTGACATAACTAAATCTACTGCGACTCGCTGTAAATTATTAAAGCTACCGTTATGGCCAACATATGTTACAGCGAATGCTCGATGATCAAATGGTGCAGGAATAGTTATATTTGTAATTCTAAAAAATGCTTTGGCCGATGAATTATTAACGTTTGACGTAATCGTTATATACGCTTTTGTAGGATTATCAACGTTTATTGGACTGTCAAGTATATTACTCACGCTGCTACTAAAAACATCGTTGTTACTAATCCAAATTGTAGTTATGGCAGTATAGGTTGCATTATTGAATTGTAAATGACCTGAAATTTGCTGCCAACTAGTTGTAATAGTGTTGAAAGTATATTGTAAACCTGGTTTTTCTCCTTGATCACCTGCTCTTACAAATTCAACAGCTATACTATCATTGTTAGCAGGTATTGAACCTGACACATAAGCAACGGTCAATGTGTAGTATGTAGTATTATCCGCAATTGCAGTGATATTAAACACAGATGCTATTGGAGAAGTACTCTGTGTATTTTTAATATGTAAATGTCCTTTTATAACATTACTGCTGTCATCCCATTGTGCTATAAAATTAGCATAATTGGTACTATTAACATCATTTACGTTAATATAAATTGCAGTAACGCTGCTCATTACGGTGTTGTTAAATCTTAGACTACCTGCACTACCTACACCGACAACTGTGCTGCTATCAAAATAATATCTAAGACCTATTCTGTCAGCAGTACTACCTGTATATCCAAATGAGCCAGTAAAACCAAATGATCCAGTATATCCTCTGTCGCCCGACAGATATAGGTTAACTGATATTTTTTGATTATTAGTGAAGTTACCATTATTGGTTACGTAAGTTACATTATAAAGGTAATAATTAAAAGGACTAGGATTAGTAATACTGGTAATTCTGTAAACTGCTTTTGTAAAAACTGTATTAAGATCTGATTGTAAGACTAGATATCCCTTTACAGGATTATCAACAAAGCTAGGGCTGTTTATAATATTAGCTACGTTATTACTAGAAGCTTCAAGAGAACTGATAAAAATTTGAGTAACGCTTGAGTAGGTTGTATTGTTAAAATTTATATAACCAGCTGTATTCACCCAACTTGGGGATGCTGTGCTAAAGAGAAATTGATAACCGCCTTTATCTCCTTGATCACCTGCTCTGACAAATTCAACAGCTATACTATCATTGTTAGCAGGTATAGAACCTGACACATATTGTACTGTTAGCGTATAAAAAGTTGTGTTATTAGTAATTGCAGTGATATTAAACACAGATGCTATTGGGGAAGTACTCTGTGTATTTTTTATATGTAAATGGCCTTTAATGGCATTGTTACTATCATCCCATTGTGCTATAAAATTAGTGTAGCTAGTGCTGTTAACATCATTTACGTTAATATAAATCGCCGTTACAGAACCTATTGTTCCGCTACTAAATCTCAAACTGCCTGCACTACCTACACCGACAACTGTGCTGCTATCAAAATAATATCTAAGACCTATTCTGTCAGCAGTACTACCTGTATATCCAAATGAGCCAGTAAAACCAAATGATCCGGTATATCCTCGATCTCCACTGGGACTAAACGACACCGCTAAACCAGTAGTATTTGAAAAATTAGAACCGGTAAGCCAGCTAGAACCTTCATGTACTACGGTTAGTAGGTAATGGCTAGTAGCTCCAGCTCCAGCTAGTGAAATAGCAGTAACATCATACATTGCATACTCATAACCTAATCCAGTATTATTAAGGTACGATTCTATGTAAAGTGTTCCTTTAATTGGACTAGTGGAATTTGTCCATGCTAAATCCAATCTTGGCATCTGTGCTAGATAATAGTCCTGGTAAGAAATACGAATAGCAGTAACAGATGAACCAAAATTACTGTCAAATGTAAGGCGGCCGGCTGTGGGATTTCCGCCTAGTGTAGAATCAAAAGTAAATCTAAAACCAGCTTTATCCCCTTGATTACCTGCTTTAATAAATTCTAATGCAATAGATTCTCCATTGGCAGGCAAAACACCACTTCTATACGTTACATAAAAGTCCCAATAAGTAGTTTGATTAACGACGGTGGTAATATCAAACACAGCAATAGTAGCAGAGCCTGTGGCATTACCCCTAATATATAAATGTCCCTTAAGATATCCGTCGGGAGTATCTATAGAACCAAACAATCCAGAATGACTAACTGAATAGGAATCTTGAGGATGAATGAATATTCTTGTAACTGACCCTACCGTAGCATTATTAAACCTTACTCCTCCGAGGTTAACAGTAGTCGTCAAAAGATTTGAAAAAGTATACCTTAATCCTGATCTTTCACCACCACTACCTGTATAACCAAATGATCCTGAAAAGCCAAATGATCCTGTATAGCCAAATGATCCCGAATAGCCAAAACTACCACTAAAGCCTTGACAACCTATATAACCAAAAGATCCTGTATAACCGAAACTTCCTACATAACTTCTACTACCAGTATATCCTACGCCACCGCTACCAACAAAGCCCAATGCAGCAAAGCCTCCGGGACTGCCTACAAATCCTGTAACGCCTAAACTACCAGTGTAGCCAAAACTACCACTATAGCCAAAGCTGCCTGTATAACCAATAGCAGCAAATTGTCCTACGCTACCGGTATATCCTGTAGTATTACCTACAACTACCCATGCCTTTCCATTAAAGGACCATGTTCTTGCACCTTCTGTATATGTTTGACCGTTTGTAGGAGTTGATGGAAAATTAATAGGCATATTTTTTACTCAGTTGTATATTTAACCAGGCCCAACATCAACATCTGGAAATAATCGAGTATTGCCTGGCCATACTAACCTTACCAATCCGTTTGTGCCTGTGCCTGCTGTTAATCCTAATAGACTATTGTTCATTATACTGGATCCACCTCCACCTCCACCGCCAAATGCAATATTGCCACTTATGCCACCGTAATTAAAAAACTGTATATTTTCTGTAAAAGGACTATCTCTAAGTTCCCCAGAACCAGCAACAGGTATTCCTGTAGAAAACCCATTGATAAGAGCACTGCTACTAAAGTACCCATTGAAGCCTCCAGTGCGTGCTATGGTTCCAAATTGAAGTTCTAATCTTCTGGGAAATTCCTCGTAAAAAGTAACTTCCCATATCATATTTGGACTACCAAGAACACCTGTTCTGGCAGCGGTTCCTTCGAATCTAACTTTATACTGCCTTTTCCCTACACCGAGGCCATCTAAAATGCTCCACTTAATTTGTTGACACGAATTATCAGCGGCCTGAATATATATTTTGTCTACAGGGGGAGATGACCCCGAAACAGATGGTGTTGTATAACCTGCGTTAAAGGTAATATAACTGTTGGTGCTGACAAAAAATCTATTGTGAGCTGTAAAAGTATTTCCTAATTGCCATACATGGAACCAAGGCAAAGTAAACGCCCAATATCCGTCATCGTTTGATCCGGCGGTAGGCGTTGTTGAAATATTTTGCCAAAAACCGTCATAAAATGATCCAAAGTAAATAGGAGTCTGTACGGTAGATGTTGACCAAGTGCTCACGCCGGTTCCTATAAAACTTCCAGGATAACCGGCAGCACCAGGTTGTGGTGGCGAATTATCAGGTCTTCGTGGACCATTTAATCTTTGCCCAAATGGCACAACGCCTCCGCCTTGCCCTCCAATTGTCTGGTATGCTATATTGGAAAAATAATCAGTTGAAGTTAAACTACCGTTTACATTCCCGCCGGCACCACCACCGCCAAACCCCTCGCTGCCGCCACCATTGCTTAAAAGGGGTCCCAAATGAGGTACAAGGGTAGTTGTGCCAGTTATATCACCGTTAGATCCATTACCTCCCTTGTTTTCATAACCAGCAGCACCACCGCCACCCGGAGCACTTCTTGATCCCAGTGCGGTTACAGTTTTTTTATAAACCCCATCCCCACCGTTTCCGCCTTCGCTGCCGCCTTCACCTACAAGACGTATACCGCCACGGCCGCCCAATGCAGTTCTTTCGTTATTAACAGTATTAGAGTTAAGCAATTGAATATTGGTTCGTCTAGTTCCTAAATATTGATCGGCAGGAAGAATATTAAATAATCCCCCATCATCATGTCCCCAATCTGCAAACCATACATACCCGCTAGTATCTATAGATCCCCATATATCCATTCCTGTTTGAGTATCTATTGAACCAGCTGTCATAGTCAATTTACCAGTATTACTAAAAACATTAGACTGAGCTTTCCATCCTCGGGTACCACTGTAATAAAAAGTTGCATTTTTATTAAAAGTAGTAAACCCGTCTAGTGCAAATAATTGATCGCCGATAGCATCTTCTTCAGTAAAATCGTTCAGGCCGTCAGAAGTATCCCATAAATTAATCGAATGCACTTGAATAGTACTATATTCATATAACACAGTGCAAACATAACATTCACTCTGTCCATGTTTACCTATCAAAAATTGATTGACGCCGTCGCTGATTGTAAAAATTGTATTTTCAACAAAACTACCTATTAAAGGCGACATAGGGTTTGGCAGGCTTTTTGTTGTAGCGTCGGCTGTTACCCCACCCCCTACTCTATAGGTTCCTGAAGTAAAATTTATTACAACTTCACCGTTGACAGCTGGGAAACTTATAATAGTTCCATATGAATTAGAGGTTATGTGATTAAAAACTGCTGTGCCCCAATATAAAGAATTAGCCAAACTGTTACTAGATACTGTATTAACACTTCCTCGAAAATTGGCATACCCGCTGATAAAAGAGTTTCCTAAAATCCTATTATTACCCATATGTATAACGCCGAGTCCATTACCATTCATAAACAATGTATCATGGTCGTCGTTAGCGGTATTAATTAATGCGTTTGTACTAGCTGTGTATGCAACTTGAGAGGTAATGCTGTCTATAGTAAACGCACTTTGGCTTAAAATAGTCACCCCAGCTACAATATCTTTTCTAAATGACACATACATCTGTTGAATGGAAACTGCTCCGGTTATTAAAAAATATATCAAGTAACCGGTAGTTGGTAAAATTGAAGAAGATGGGTCTGCAAGAATTCCGTCTATAGATATCAGAGGACCTAGAGCTGTAGCATCATAAACATTGGTGGAACCAATTCGTACAATATTTGTTTGAGGCTGCACATAGCCAGCACCACCGCCACGACCGCCCTCGGCCCTCACAATAATAGTACCGTCTGCTCTTGCAACATAGCTGTCGCCACCATTTGCTCCAGAAGTTATTGGTCCAAGACTGTAGCTTGCTTTTGTTCCGAGACCGCCTGCTCCTCCTTGCCCTACTACAATTGTTAAAATTTCTCCAGGCGTTACGGATACTGTATTTTGAAAAGCTAAACCTCCACCTCCACCTCCACCGCCAACTCCTTGATCGAGAAGAGAAACAAAATAGCCGCCGCCACCACCCCCACCGGCACCGATAGCAATTATCGATATTGACGTTACACCAAATGGCACCCTATAGTAATGAGTTCCTGCATAAAAAATTGCATTGTATGAGCTATCCGCTTTGATATTTGCACTAGTTAAAAAAGTTCCACTCATAATTTTCTATAATAAATTGTAACTTTTAATCCTTTGGCATCACTGCCAGCAGTATCTATGTCCATAGTAATTTCATCATCATCGTCGAAGATAGTAGTAATCATCCAAGGAGTTACGGCCGCAGTTCTTGATGTCTTTTCGGTGGCATCTATTCGTAATTTTTCTGTGTCAAAAATACTTGTTCCATTCTTATTAATGTCTACCCTGGTAATCTCAGTTGAAGATGCACTTAATGAAGCTCTCGGAGTCTGAGTAAGTTGCATTGCATATGGTGTTCTAAATGTAATGAAATTTGTACCTGTGGTCAATCCAGATTGTTCGTCACTGAGTGCAAGCATCATGAAATCAGAGAATCCTGCACTGCCAGTAAACCCCCTTACACCTTGAGCAATAGCACTTCCCGCACTTCCTGTAAATCCAAGCTGACCTATAAATCCGCCGCCTGCTGCTACCTCAACCCACTGGTCGGAAGTACCGTCATCGGTATACACAAATTCCAATCCTAGATCACTGTCAAACCATCTATCGCCCAATGCTACCGGAATACTTCCTGCTGACCCTGTAAATGTAGTAGGTGGATTTTCACTATAAGTCCAGGTGCTTTCGCCCCTCGATCCTATGTATCCCCTGCTTCCCGAATAACCAAATGATCCAACATAGCCTTCGCTACCCGTGTAACCAAATGATCCAGCATAGCCATCACTGCCGGTGTAACCGAATGATCCTATAAAACCTCTCGATCCTGAATAACCGAAACTACCCGAGAAGCCTCTGCTACCAGTGTAACCAAATGATCCAGTGTAACCGAATGAACCTGTAAATCCTTTGTCTCCGTTTCTAACAAAAGATATCAATATAGGCCAGTCAGTATACCAATTGTCGCCATAGCCACCAGTCCATACGTATGGAATTGTAAACCATGCACCATTATCTGTTACTGGCCCATTAATTTTAAGTATGATATAGGCATCAGGATCATCGAATCTTGTAATTTTAATGTAGCCTTTGATAGGACTGGTGCAATCATTAATACTGTTTAGGAATCCACCTAAATATCCTACAGGATTAACGTAATCTGTATCTGATATATAAATTTCATTACCTATATCAATGAATGAGGAATTCCATGACAATAAACCCAATCCAGGATCGGCTGTATCAATAGAATCGTTAAAGTTATACCTAAATGCCACGCCGCCAAATGTGCCCCTACTACCTGTATAACCGAACGATCCTACAAAACCTTCACTACCGGAATATCCTATTGGGCCTAGTTCTCCTTGACTTCCAGTATAACCAAAACTTCCTACAAAACCTTCACTGCCTACAAAACCTCTACTACCTGTGTAACCAAATGAGCCAGTGTAACCAAAACTTCCTACAAAACCTTCACTGCCTACATAACCTTCACTACCAGTGAAACCAAATGAGCCAGTGTAACCGAATGAGCCGGTAAAGCTCTGACTTCCAGTATAGCCGAATGATCCCGAATATCCTATACTGCCAGTATAGCCAAATGATCCTGCATAACCTTCTGAACCCGTATAACTTTGGCTACCTGTGTATCCGAATGATCCACTATAACCAAATGAACCAGAGAATCCTGGAGGACCTTGAATACTGCCGCCATCTTGCCATGTAAATCCGGTCCAAATCCAAATATGACCGTCGTCTGTAGTAAGGAAACAGTCGCCTTGTAATCCTGTATAAGAGCTAGGATAACCTGGTAAATTTGTAAAAGTACTTACAGATCCTACAATTCTAACAGAAGTTCCGTCCTGTCCTTTAGAACCTACAAAACCTGTACTACCTGTAAAGCTTCTACTACCTGTGTAACCTGAATCACCGTGTCTAATAAACTCAACTACTACAGCATCATTATTAACACCGTATTGACCAGTTAGATACTGTACAGTCAAAGCGTAGTAGGTACTTTGGTTAAGAATAGAAGTAACGTTCCAAATGTTTATAACATTCGATATTGAACTGTTATTCTTAACTATCAATATACCTTTACTTGTTGGGTTAGTACTATCTCCCCATCTCTGAATCCAACCAGTTTGACCTACACCATTAACATCGTTATTATGGATGTAAATAGTTGTAACAGCAGAAATGGTATTGTTATTATATCTTAAGCTACCTTGACCAGTAATGCCAGCTGTTCTAATGCTGTCATAAAAATAACGCATTCCACCTTTATCAGCTTGACTACCTGTAAATCCTCTATTAGTGGCAGCACCGGAACTACCAGTAAAACCAAACGAACCAGTGTAACCAAATGATCCTGTAAAACTTTGGCTTCCAGTAAATCCTATAGACCCTTGATAACCTATAGAACCAACATACCCCTCTGAACCAGTATAACTTTGGCTTCCAGTAAATCCAGCACCTTGGCTTCCTGAATATCCTAGTTCTCCTTTAGAACCAACATAACCCCCTGAACCAGTATAACTTTGGCTTCCAGTAAATCCAGCACCTTGGCTTCCTGAATATCCAGTCGATCCAACAAAGCCTTCTGAGCCAACGAAGCCTTGTGAACCTGTGTAGCCTTTACTTCCTGTGAAACCTAACTCACCTTGACTACCAGTAAAACTTTGACTGCCGGTAAATCCGTGTGAACCAGTAAATCCTCTACTACCAGTAAATCCTCTACTGCCTGTATAACTTTGACTGCCCGTGTAACCTTCAGATCCGGTGTATCCAGCCGATCCAACGAAGCCTTCTGAGCCAACGAAGCCTTCTGAGCCAATAAAACCTTCTGAACCTGTGTAGCCCCTACTTCCTACAGGACCAAATGAGCCTACAAAACCTCTACTGCCTTGGAAACCTGCAGAGCCTACATAGCCCTCAGAACCTGTATATCCTTCGCTTCCTATAAATCCTACACTGCCAACAAAACCAGCTGAACCTACAACCCCTCTACTACCCGAATATCCAATATCGCCTTGACTGCCAACAAAGCCTTTGCTGCCTACAAACCCTGCAGGCCCTTGACTACCTGAGTAACCTTCTGTACCTACAGCACCATCAATATTAATTTCCCAGTCGCTGTAGGTGCCACTACCTTGGAATGTAGTTTTATCTAATAATAATTCTCCTGTAGCTGAATTATAAGATACGACGATACCATGTTGATGGTTACCGGTATTTGCAGCTAAAATTATAGTTTGTCCTTTACTGTAAGCTAAACCAAAATCTACAGTAAAGACTGATAATTCACCGGATCCACCAATAGTAAATGTGGTAAGAGTTTGAGATTTGTATTTGTCTCCAGGTAAACCTTTGCTACCAACGTACCCATCGCTACCAGTAAATCCTCTACTGCCGGAATACCCAAAAGACCCTGTATAACTTTGACTACCAGTGTATCCAAAACTACCAGAATAACCTATAGCACCTTGGGGTCCTTGAATACTGCCGCCGTCCTGCCAAGCAGATCCAGTCCATAGCCAAATATGGCCATCGCTGGTTAGATAAGAGTCTCCCGGATTACCAGTGTAGCTAGTCGGGTATCCTGGCAGGTCATTGAAAGTATTGACCTGTCCTAGAATAGTAATAGACGTTCCGTCGTTGCCTCTTGAACCAGTGAAACCTAATGACCCTGAATAACCCTGAGATCCGTTATATCCTACAATTTGTCCTACATCATCCCATTGGACGCCGTCCCATACATAAAGTTGTCCCCCGTCACCGTAGTTAATATAGGCATCGCCTTGATTGTTACCTATCATTGGCAAACTGCCTGTGTCAGGCACGGTGCCTAATATTGTTATACCAATACCACGTTCACCCCTTGACCCAGAGTAACCTGCACTACCAGTATACCCTATACTACCGGTATAACCGAATGAGCCAGTGTAACCAAATGAGCCAGTGTAACCGGATGACCCAGTAAATCCTGCATCTCCTAATAATCCCTGTGAGCCGGTGTAACCAAATGAGCCGGTGTAACCAACACTTCCAACATAACCTTCACTGCCTACATAACCTTCACTACCAATATAACCAGCCGATCCTGTATATCCTATAGAACCGGCATAACCTTCACTGCCTACATAACCTTCACTACCAGTATATCCATCTTTATTCCTAATAGTAATTGTGCCTATCATGCCCGAATGTACAGCACATTGATAAACTATCTGGTCTGGACTAACATGAGGAACTCTAAAAACAATAGGGTCTGGCGACGCTGCCCTACCATTTTCATAATTATTATTAGATACTCCTCCGATAGGAGTTGTATCACCGTCAGATAATCTTAGAGCTAGTGGATGAGATCCTGAAACATTTTCTACGCTAAAATAATATAGTTCACCTCTAATAAGATTTAAAGTTGGGAATGAGCCATTAAAATCGATAACAAAGTATGCCATGTCACCGGAAACAAAGCGGAATAAGGTGCCGCCTTCAACTCCTATGCTACCAGTAAAACCTCCACTTCCATCAAATCCTCTACTTCCAGTAAAGCCAAATGACCCAGTGTAGCCAAATGAACCTGTAAAGCTCTGACTACCGGTATAACCAAATGAGCCAGTGTAACCAACGCTACCTACATATCCTTCACTACCTACATATCCTTCTGAACCTACATATCCTTCAGAACCAGTATAACCCTGACTACCGGTAAATGCACGGCTACCAGTGTATCCTTCACTACCTACATATCCTTCTGAACCTACATATCCTTCAGAACCAGTATAACCCTGACTACCGGTAAATGCACGACTACCTGTATAACCTTCACTACCTACATATCCTTCTGAACCTACATATCCTTCAGAACCAGTATAACCCTGACTACCGGTAAATGCACGGCTACCAGTGTAACCAAAAGAACCTGTGTAACCAAAAGAACCTGTGTAACCAAAAGAACCTGTATAACCAAACGATCCACTATATCCAAATGATCCACTATAACCAAAAGAACCTGTGTAACCAAATGAGCCAGTAAAACTCTGACTACCTGTGTATCCGAATGATCCCGAATATCCTATACTACCAGTATAACCGAATGAGCCAGTATAGCCAAATGAGCCAGTAAAGCTCTGACTACCAGTATATCCTATACTGCCAGTAAATGCACGGCTACCAGTATATCCAAAACTTCCAGCATACCCTTCAGAACCTGTGAAACTTTGCGAACCTGTATAACCAAACGATCCACTATATCCAAACGATCCACTATAACCGAAAGAACCTGTATAACCAAATGAGCCAGTAAAACTCTGACTGCCTGTATAACCTTGACTACCAGTAAATGCACGGCTACCAGTATATCCAAATGAACCAGCATAACCTTCAGACCCAGTAAAGCTCTGCGAACCTGTATAGCCTTGACTACCAGTAAATGCACGGCTACCAGTATATCCAAATGAACCAGCATAGCCTTCTGAACCTATATAGCCTCTACTACCTGCAAATCCTCTACTACCAGTTATTCCTATAGAACCAGTAAAACCAATACTACCGACATATCCTTCTGAACCGGTGAAACTTTGACTACCGGTGAATCCTGCACCCTGACTACCAGTAAAACCTAATGAACCATTATAACCTATAACGCCCTGACTTCCAGTGAATCCTGCACCCTGACTTCCAGTGAATCCTATACTACCAATGTAACCCATCGATCCGGTATAACCGAACGAACCGGTGAAACTTTGACTACCGGTGAATCCTATACTGCCAGTAAATCCCAAAGATCCAGTGAAACCAAAGCTGCCAACATATCCTCTACTACCAGTAAAGCTCTGACTACCTGTAAAACCTATGCTACCTGTGTAACCAATTGATCCTGAATAGCCTTCACTACCTGTATAGCTTTGACTGCCTGTATACCCTCTAGAACCGCTATGTCCTATACTACCTGTAAAACCAATAGAACCTATATAGCCTTCACTACCTGTATAGCTTTGACTGCCTGTATACCCTCTAGAACCGCTATGTCCTATACTACCTGTAAAACCAAATGATCCTGTAAAACTCTGAGACCCAGTAAATCCTGCACCCTGACTACCTGTAAATCCTAACGATCCAGTATAACCGAAGCTGCCTATGTAACCCCTACTACCAGTAAAACTTTGACTTCCACTATATCCTCGTAAACCTTTACTACCTGCAAAACCTAGGCTTCCGTCATAGCCCTCGCGGCCGTGGCTACCTGCGTAACCTATAGCAGCAAATGCTCCTGAACTGCCGGTGAAACCTATTTCACCTTTACTACCACTATATCCAGGTTCGGTACTTGCACTTCCTGTAAAACCTCGGCTTCCTGAGAATCCTATACTGCCAGCAAAACCAAAACTACCTGTAAATCCAGCTCCGCGACTGCCTGAGAAGCCTATATCGCCGGTGCTACCAGTATAACCAAAGCTACCGACGTACCCTCTGCTGCCTCTAAATCCTTCACTACCGGTATATCCAAAAGAGCCGCTGTAGCCCAATGATCCACTGTAGCCTAATGATCCCGAATAACCAAATGAACCTATGTAGCCTTCACTACCAACAAAGCCTTCGCTGCCAGTATAACCGTATTCACCTTGACTACCGGTCCAACCAATGGCAGCAGCTTCGCCAGGAATACCGGCACTACCTGTATATCCTAGTCCACCTGAACCTGTGTAACCAAACGATCCCACAAAGCCTTCTCGGCCTCTACTACCAATGAATCCTCGACTGCCTGCAAATCCTTCACTGCCGGTATAACCAAAGCTGCCAACATAACCTCTGCTGCCTGTATAACCAATAGGACCTAAACTACCACTAAATCCTCGTAGGCCCTGACTACCAGAAAATCCTAAATCGCCGTGACTAACAAAAGTAAGTAATATAGGCCATGTAGGATCCCAAACATCACCGTAGCCGCCCTTAAATGATACAGGCACAGTAAAATATGTTTCATTATCAACAAATGATCCTGTGATTGTAAAGATAGCACCAAAACTAGGTATTTCTGCATGGGCTATCTTGAAATAACCTTTTACAGGATTTGTGGAATCATCTAAAGTAGCAAGATAGGTATGTAAGAATCCAGAACCGTTATCACTGTCAGTGTCAGATAAGAATAACTTATCGGAGGTATCAAAAGTAGGACTGTTCCAACCTAATTTTCCTTCACCAGGATCTTCATCGAGATTACTTTCAGAATATTCATAGATGAATCCTAGACCGCCGACAGGACCTCTACTACCAATGAAACCTTCACTGCCAACAAAACCAGAACCTACACTACCTGTGAAACCAATACCTTGACTGCCAGTGTATCCAAAACTACCTGTGTAGCTTTGGCTACCAGTATATCCAAAACTTCCTGAATAACCAATTGATCCTACAAATCCTAGAGAACCTGTATAACCGAATGAACCTCTGTAACCACTACTACCTATGTAGCCTAAGCTACCTGTAAATCCAAATGATCCAGAGTATCCTAAGTCTCCTCGGCTACCAACAAATCCTCTACTACCTATCGGACCTAGGCTACCGGTGTATCCCAAACTTCCTGTATAACCGAACGAACCAATAAAACCTCTACTGCCAGTGTAGCTTTGACTACCTGTATAACCAAATGAGCCAGAGTATCCGTAATCTCCTTGAGATCCAGCATAACCTATTATCTGGCCTACATCAACCCAAACTGTTCCGTCCCATACATATAAATGATTGTCAAAGGTAACAATAAATCCATCGCCAATAGCCCCTAAATAAGGTACCTGCAATCCGCCTGTGGTAAAAACACTGCCAACTATTTTAACACCAGATCCTGGATCTCCTTTCTCACCCTGACTGCCTACATATCCAGTTTGACCTTGACTGCCAGTAAAGCTCTGACTACCGGTGTAACCTATACCCCGACTACCGGTATATCCCAGCGAACCAGTATAGCCAAAACTACCACCAAACCCTGTTACACCTCTACTACCTGTAGGTCCAAAACTACCTGTAAATCCTTTACTACCTGTGTAGCCTTTTCCGCCCGAAGTTTGTGAAATGATGACATTTAAATTGAATGTAGCTGTTGCAGTCTGCGGTATAGCATCCGTAACAGTCATTGTATAAACAATAGTTTGGCTAGTTAACAACAGCGGCACGCCGCTGATAGCACCAGTGGATGTGCTAAAACTTAGACCAGCTGGTAACGGATTAACATCTGTATTAAGAGAGAAAATATAACTCTGCGTGGGGGTTGTATAGCCCCCCGTTGCCTGCACAGGAACAATACTGTCTAATTGATTTTGTGTAAAATTAACCGGATTAACAGGAACAGTTAACACTAATGCAGGAGGTGCAGTATTACCAACAGATAATTTAAAAGTAGAACTAGCAGACTGTCCTACTGTATCTGTTACAGTAACCGTGTAAGTAGTTGTGTTGAGGTTAACTGTTGGTGTTCCGCTGATACCACCAGTTGCCGAATCAAATGTAACACTCGAAGGTAATGTAGACGGATTCAAAGAGTAAAGTAATACACCTTGGCCGCCTGTAGCTGATATTGGTACAATAGGAGTAGCAATAGCAGAATATCTAGTTAATACAACTTCTGGTTGATTAACTGTTACTGATATAGGTGTTGGGTAAACAACTAAAGGTATAACAGTACTAGTTGTCTGCGGCGGAGCAGCACTATCTGTGATAGTAAACGTATAACTAGAAGTATTGCTTACCGTCGTTGGATTGCCTTCGATAGCACCGGAACTAGAATTCAGTCCCAATGACAAAGGCAATGATGGTGTTACTGAGTAAATTAAATTACCAGTTCCGCCCTGACCTAAAAATGGCACAAATGATAGTGCTGGATTTCCAACAACATAGGCAAGATTAGTTACGCCTGGACTTAGGTTAACTGTTCCTATCAAAGGATCTGGAAAGTTAACACCAATCTGGATAGTTGTACTAGTAGTCTGTTGAACACCACCGCTGTCTGTCACCGTAACAGTAAATGTAGTAGTGTTGACCACTTGGCTAGGAGTACCGCTTAAGAAGCCCGACGAAGAATATGTCAATCCGTAAGCAGTTATAGGCGGTGCGATAGTAAAGTTATATGGACTTACGCCGCCCGCTACTGTTACTGGTTGAAATGCAGTAATAGCCTTAAATTGTTTGAAAGTATTTACAGCAGTAACTACTGTTGCAGTCAGTGGAGGATCTACTACAGTCAGCAAGAAAGTCTTACTGCTAGTCTGTCCAACAGAGTCGCTGGCTGTGACAGTATAATTTGTATTTGTAACTACAGAAGCAATACCTGTTATGAAACCATTGTTTTGATTAAAACTTAATCCCGTAGGTAAACTTTTATCTAAGGCAAATAAGATACTGCCAAAACCACCATTAGCAGTAACCGGATTAACGTTTAGATTATCAACTAATCTAGTAGCAGTAATTGACGCAGTTGTAAGAACAGTAGTCAATGGCGGCAGCTCAGCTACAGACAACTCAAATGAGGCTGTGCTTTGATTGTTATAAAAATCTCTTACCGTTACAATAAAACTTGTTGTAGATAATATAGATGTAGCAGTGCCGCTGATAAATCCTGTACTTGTGTTGATCTGCAAGTTTGCCGGTAAAGAAGGTGCAATACTATAAGTTAACGGAGTATATCCGTCAGTGCCCTCTACTGGTCTAAACGCTGTGGCCGCAACAGTTCTTGTTAATGTTCTTGACGCTATTTTAACAGTAGCAGTAACTGGCGGTGGAACAACATTTAATGTAAATGTTGACGAAGTTAATTGTTTGGCTTGGTCTGCAACAGTGACTGAGAAAGTTGTAACTGTAGAAGTATAAACTGTAGCCGATCCTCCTAATCTTGCAACACCACCTGTGCTTGTGAATGTCAACTGGCCGGGAGGATTTGCAGGAACAAAATTAAACGTTAAGTTACCATATCCGCCAGTGGCAGTGAAAATATCAATTGGTGCAAACGGAACATTCTGATTTAAAACAATTGCTAGATTATTTGGAGTAATAGTTATTGGTGCAGGATTGTTTACTTCTAAATCAAAAGTCTCCTGTGCAGAACTATCTGCTTCAAATCCAAATCTGCTTCTGTTATCGTATACTGTAACAATGTAAGTTTGATTGCTTTGTATGTTGTTAGCCGTGCCAGATATTAGTCCTGTACTGGTGTTAAATGTTAGGGGTGCTGGCGGTGCATTTAACTCATATCTTAATGGTGCAACTCCATTAGCCCCTAGTACAGGAGTAAAGGACGTATTGGTATTTCTAACCAATACATATACTCCAGAACCTGATTTCGTAGCTGTAACGGCACTAGCTGGTGTAACAGTTAGGCTAAATGTACCTGTGTTTCTTTGTACAGGCAAAGATTTATCGCTAACAGTTACACTAAAAACTGTTGTGCTTAAAGTAGCAGTCGATATTCCTACAATCTGTCCAGTTGAGGTACTAAACAATAAGTTACCTGGTAAATTTGGACTTATGCTATAGGTTAACAACCCATTGCCACCGGATGCAGTTATAGGAGTAAAAGAAGTCGATGCTCCGTATTGTACTAAACTTTGAACGGCTGTATTTGTTGTAATGACAATTGGAGGTGGAGGTGGCGGTGATTTAACAAATAAAGTAAATGAACTTGTATTTGAAGTACCTATACTGTCTGTCACTGTAACAATATACGTGCTGGTCAATAATGTAGTAGTAGCAGTGCCAGATAAATTACCAGCACTGGAATAAGTTAAACCTGCTGGTGGAGGAATGCTAGGGCTTAAGGTAAATGTAAACGGTGCTAGGCCGCCCGATGCTACTGTTACAGGATTAACATTGGCTGCTGGAGTATCAAAGGTAGTGAGCACTACCGCTGGTACTGATCTAGCTAAAACAATAGGCGGATTAACCACACTTAACAAGAAGGAACTAGCTGTAGTTTGACTTAAGGTATCAGTGGCTGTTATTGTATAAGTTGTTACACTACTTGTCGTTACAGGTGTTCCCGAAATTACGCCGGTACTAGTAGAGAATACTAAATTTAATGGTAAAGGTGGTCCTATAGTATAACCAACGGTTCCAAAACCTCCAGAGACAACTACTGGTTTTATCGGAGAAGCCAATGCAGTATTAACTGTTAATACCTGTGGGCCTACTGTGGAAGTAACTGTAAGAGCAGGAGGGTCATTTATGGTTAATGTAAATGATGCTGTAGCTGTAGCCGATGCTTGATCTGTAACTGTAACAGTCAATGAAGTTGCAGGAATACTCTTTGTTGGAGGACCTGTAATTTCTCCTGTCGCTATGTTAAAATTCAGCCCAGTTAATACACTTAAATTTTGGCTCAGTGAAAATGCTTTGGTGCCAAAACCGCCTGTAGCAGTCACAGGGGTAAACGCTGTAATTGCTACACCTTTTGTAAAGGTATAGGTATTTGGCGTTGCTGCCGTGGCTGTTAAAGCACCTGCATTGATAGTAATTGTAAAAGTTTTACTAGCAGTCTGACCAGCAGCATCTGTAACAGATACCGTATATTGCTGAGATCCTTGCGTTGTAGGTGTGCCGCTAACTGCACCAGTTGTGGTGTTTACAGTTAGTCCCGTGGTTGTAGTTAGATTAGGTATAGAGAAAGTCTTAGTACCAAAGCCTGGTTTAGCAGGATCCAAAGACGCTGGATTAAAAGCCGTTATTGCTACTCCAACTGGGAAAGTAAATGTCGTGGCAGTCTGTGTTAAATCTAATGCAGGTAATGGATTAACCGTTAAATTAAATGTTCTAGAAATAGATCCTTGAGGAGTTGCACTATCTCTAATAGTAACAGTAACGCTAGCAGGTTGGGCGGTAGCGGTAGCTACACCTGTTATAAAGCCCGTGTTTGTATCTAATGTTAATCCTGCAGGCAGTCCAGTTTGACTATATGTGTACGGAGTCACACCTCCGGATGGAGTTACTGGTCTAAAAGACGTAAAAGATTGCCCTACGGTAAGTGTAGGAATAGTACCTACTGTAGCAGATAATGGTGCTGCCACAGCGGCTGCAACAGTGATACTATAAGACTGCGTGCCAGACAAAGACGGAGAAGCACTATCAGCTACCCCAATAGTAAAATTACTCGTGCCAATAGTAGTAGGGGTGCCGCTAATAACTCCTGTAGAAGCATTTAGTGTAAGACCGGCTGGTAAATTACCGTTAGTAACAGTAAAAGTAAATGGTGCAGTTCCTGTACCAGATTGTACTGCTAGAGTAGCTGTATAAGCAGAACCAACGTTACCGCCGGGCAATGGTGTACTAGATAGAACAGGTGCTGTAGGCACCACAGTTCCAGAATTACTTACTTCTAAATCAAAAGTAACAGTGCTGGTCTGACTAGCGGCATCAGTTACAGTCAGTATGTATGTTGTTCTAGCACTAAGGGCTGTAGGAGTCCCAGTTATTTTAAATGATACAGCATTATGCAAAAATGGCGAACTACCGTCATTATACACACCAGTGTTTATCACACTAGGCGTGGGTACTAACGTGAGTCCAGCAGGCAGGCTGGTTTTTGCTGACCCCGAAGATGTATATATTTCACTTTTACCCTGATTAGTAAAAGAAAAACTTGCACCCGGAGACGGATCTGTATCTAGTACAGCAGTTCCGCCATCGAAAGTACAAATTACTTGATTAGCGGCCGAATTAACAGTAAGATTGAAACTTGCAGCAGTTAGAGACGACTTAATAGTTGGTATAGATGGAAATGCCGCCGTGCCTACAGCTTCTGGTAGTGTACCTGTAGTAACAGCACCCCACACTAATTTGTTAGCGGTGAGACCAGAACCGGCTTTAGCTTGTTGCCTCGATCCAGTATTTGTTACATACCAGTCTCCTACAGCATATCTAAAATCTGTATTAGTAGGAGCCGGAATACCTGCTTGATAGAAAAATATAGCCATCGATGTATTTATTTTACTTTAAAATGCCAAATTTTTTGTCATTACCTTGATGTAATATCCTTTAAAACGTAATATGTAAATGAAGCTGTAGTCACTGTGCCTATTAACGGCACAGATAAATTAATTGTGTAAAGTCCTGTAGCAGGGTCTTGCACATACGGAGTAGTAGGATCTACGGTTGTTGAAACATCTACCCCGTCTCCTCTTACATCCATCAAACTAACTATAGGATTAGGATATACAGGTGTAGACACATTAGCTGCAACGAAGAAATTATCACCGGCATTGCCTGTTACCGGAAGATCTAAAACAGGAGGAGCAACTTCAACCATTAAAAAATAATTATCACTAGAATCATCGTAATATGTGTCTCCCGGTCTAAGAGAAGTGAACGAAATGCCTGAGGTATAATTAGTAAAATGGCGTGGTGCTCTACGGTCTTGATGTACTCCTTCGTCGCCTAGATCTACGCCTATATTTTTTGTCCACTCGATGTACCCACTTGGATTTAAAATTATATTAGTAAAAGTAACAGTAGCGGTAATGTCAACGCTTTGTCCTATAGCAATAGTAGCTGTCCAGCCTGTACCTGTAGTGATTGTAATACCTGTGCCTGCATAAAGCCCGGATAAAGATCCGCCGCTATTTCCTGAACCTGTATAGCCAGTCAGACCAAAACTACCAGTATAACCAAATGAACCAGTATAACCAAAACTTCCTACATAACCCTCACTGCCTGAGTAACCAAATGAACCTGTGTAACCAAATGAACCTGTGTAACCAAAGCTGCCTGCATAGCCTTGAAGACCCTGCGGACCTCTAATTTCACCTACATCAGTCCATGCTAATCCTGTCCAAACATTTAAATGTCCGTTATCGTTGGTTAAGATACCGTCACCGACTGCACCTAGATAAGGACTAGGTAAAACAGCAAACGAAGATGTATTGCCTACTATTTGTACAGATGTTCCCGCCGGGCCTTGACTACCAGTATAACCAAAACTTCCTACATAACCCTCACTACCGGTATAACCAAATGACCCTGAATAGCCTATTGAACCAGTATAACCAAAACTTCCAGTATAACCGAAACTTCCTACATAACCCTCACTACCGGTATAACCAAATGAACCTGAATAGCCTATTTCTCCCTGACTACCAAAATAACCACGTTGACCTCGAGAACCCCAATAGCCTGTTTCGCCTTGACTACCTGTAAACCCTATTCCAATACTTCCAGTGTAACCTAATGACCCTGTTGATCCTACAAATCCAGTTAGACCTTGGGGACCTCTAATTTCGCCTACGTCATTCCAAATTAGGCCGTCCCATATCCATAAATGTCCGTCATTATTTGTGAGATAACCATCGCCTATAGCCCCCATGTAGAATATAGGCAGTGACCCTGAATTAGTCAATACACCTAATATTCTAACACTGGTTCCATCTGCACCTCTACTACCAGTATAACCAAAACTTCCTACATAACCTCTACTGCCCGCATACCCTTGACTGCCTGTCCAGCCAATTTCGCCTCGACTGCCGGTAAATCCAGCACCTTGGCTACCGGTATAACCTATGCTGCCTGTACTACCTACATAACCTATAATTTGTCCAACATTCAACCAGGTGGTACCGTCATAAACATAAAGTTCGCCTGTATCAACTGTGATGTAGCCGTCAAAATTAGCTGCACTAATTGGCAAAGTACTGCTGTTAGAAACTGATCCTACAATAGTTACAGAAGAACCCGGTGTTCCTGGCTCTCCTTTAGCTCCTTGACTACCTACAAAACCTAATGCACCGTGACTGCCTGCAAAACCCGTGGCTCCCTGACTACCACTAAATCCCCGTAAACCTTGTACACCTTGACAACCAGTATAACCAATAGCTCCTTGGCTTCCTGAAAATCCTCTAAAACCTAGGCTACCTGTATAGCCAACACTGCCACTATAACCAAAACTACCAGTATAACCTAGGCTACCTGTATAGCCCTGTTCTCCTACGCTACCTGTGTTCCCTATACTACCTGTGTATCCAAGGTCGCCTCTAGATCCTGTAAAGGCAGTAGCCCCCCTTGACCCTGTATAACCTCCCGGATTTCCCGGATCGCCTTTATCACCTTTACTTCCAACAAATCCATTACTACCCCTGCTTCCAGTAAAACCGTTGCCGCCAATACCACCGCCTCCTGATATTGTTACACCGTTAACTGCAATTGTGCCTGTTCCTACTATTGTAACTGCATTTCCACCTACATAAAAGGTACTAGAGCTAAGATAGAGAGTCTGCCATTGATTTGTTGGACTACCTATGTTATAGGTAGCATTCAAAATGGGGATTATGCTAAAATTAGTAGATGTTGTAGGACTGGAAAAATTGAGAGGAATACCCCCTGGGGTTACTCCGTCACCGAGACGCAAAATGCCAGTTTCGTCGTAGAAAATGAGATCATCGCCGCCAACATAAGTTGAGGCAGTGGCTGCTAAGACTCGACCGGCTTGTATCTTGAGAAGAGGCACGCTAAAATTCCTACTTTAGCGTATTTACCGGTATTAGGTAATTACATTTTTTGTGATTCAACCAGACGATTATATTCAGCAGATAGCTCTTCAAAATCTTCAGAAATGTCAAATTCTGTACGTTCATTCGTTTGTTCATCAGATGCTGCACCATTATCGTCTAATATTTGGTTAATTACGGGGCTGCGTTTCCCAGATTTATGTTTTTCTAATTCTAGCTGTTGTTGTAGAGGCGATACATATATAGGTTGATCTGGCAAATCTTCAGGCCCTATTGGGTCTGTAGAAACCACAGGAGCACCACCACCATTTGGAATTGTAATATTGATAGGAATGTTTATGGTAACTGTTCTACTATCAGATTCTGTTAAAAATTCATTGGCTCTCATGTCAATATTTACCCAATTTTACAATGCAGCTATACGCGACTTGAAGTCGGCAAAGTCTGTACTGGCCGCAACTAATACTTTTAATTCTGCAATGCTGATTGCGGCACCAGTCTGAATAGTTCCATTAGGAAATACTATCGTTCCTGTAGTATTGACAGCCACAGTCCAAGTACCATTGGCTAGAACTGCTGATTTGTCTTTAACTGGCAGGTATAAGTGATGAATAAATTTGTTAGTTCCTGTAGTTTCTGCTACAGTAATGTCAGCCATATTATAACCGCCAGACCTTATATATTCACGAGGTACACCAGTTATTGTAAATGTTTTATCAAAGTTGGTGCTAAAATTCTTACCGTTAAATTGCGATCCAGGTTTAAGATCGTAGATAGCTCTGAGTAATTCGGGCTGCGGGATATTAAAGGTTATTGTAGATGTATTCCATGCAATGTAAGCAGCATCTCTTGGACCATTTCCTTCTCCACCAAAATATTCAAATTTTGCATCGGCAGTGGCACCGTTTACTAACATTTGACCTTCGCTAGAAATGCTTATTGTGCTAGTTCCTAAATAGATAGTGCTAGAGCTTACGTAGATATCTCTAAACCTATATGAAGGACTTCCTAAATCATAACTTAAATTTACCGCAGGCAAAATATGACTTGTAACTGATGTCCAGGTACCACCACCGCCACCTCCCCAGGGAATGACTTGCCAACTATTAGTTGCTGTAGCCGCATAGAAATTATTTGCATCAAATGCTATATCCCCCAGGACTCCTGGAGAACTTAAAGTTGCTGGAGGAGGTTTTACTTGAGCCACTGTGCCTATGGTTAAATAATCGAGAGTAGCTAGGTCTGCCGTAGCCGATGATACTACCAAGACTGTTCCAAAATTGGGCTTCATAATCGGTAATCTGATTCCCCTAAATGTGTTTATATCAGTAGGTGATCCGTAACCTTTTGTCCTAGTTTTACCCAAATACATGTAAGATTGATCTAATGCAAAATATCCAGTTTCAGTAAATTGACTCCAGCTTGAAGAAGTAGATGCGTGTAAAACTATCCTACTACCGCTCAATACTAACTGACTATTAGAAGCAGTATTATAGGCTGAAATTTCTGCTGTATTTGAATAGGTAGTACTTGTACCTCCTGAAACAACAAAAATATCTGAATTTTTACCAATCTTTAAAAATTGACCAGTAGTTTGGTTTAATGTCAGGCTCGAACCAATAGTGCCGCTAAAATTAATGCCAGTTTGATCTAAAGCAATCGAATTTGTATGTCCTTGAATTAATATTCCAGATGTTCCAGTATTGGTTACATCTAAAGGAATCGTATCACCATCGGTATCGGTAGGCACGTAAATTCTAACCTTTTGCTGGGCTGCTAAAGGATCTGGTGCTGTACTACTGATAGAAAAACCAATTCCTGCTTCATTGTAAATTGCAGAAGGACTAAATCTAAATGCACCGGTAACACTATTACCATCTACAATTAATCTCGATGTTATAGGATCTATTGTTATGCCTATACCTTTAATATAGGCAGCATTTGAAAGATATAATGTTCCCCATCTATAAGATTCTTCTCCCAGATCGTACGTATCTGCTACAGATGGAATAATACTAGAATTATTAACAGCTTCAAATATAGAAGAAGTTGTGAAACTTTGTAAAGATGTGGTTAAATTTGCAAGATCAGTTTGTGTAGAATATGCTGTTAAAAAATTAGGTAAGGTAGCTGGGACTAGATAGCCTTGATTGTTTAAGTATACAAGAGATGGATATTCTGTTAATTTTGCATCAACATAATTTACGGAAGCAAAATTGTAAGCCGATAAGTCTAATTCAGATACAAAATTATCATTTACATAAGTTATTGTAGCGTAATTTTGTAAATTAGCAGTATCGTTGGTTATAAATCCTAACGGATTACTTGTTGGATAAGGAATATATCCTAATTGATTGATAATATCGGTGCCGGTAAAGGTAATAATACCGGTTTGGCTATTAAAACTGGCTACACCTGCTGCTACAAAACTGTTTAGAATATTTTTAAAATTTAAATTTATTTTATTAAAGGCAGTTCTCAGGCTGTCACCGTCGCCTGAATTGACTCCGGTACCTGTGTTAATGTAGTTTATAAAGGCTGTAGACGTGGTCATGAAATTGTCCTGTTTATAGGATATTTATTCAAAATATCAGGTTGCATGATGGAACAAATCTTGCTATAATAAACTGTTAATATTTTCAAATAAATATATGTGATATGGGATCAACTTTAGTTTTAAACACCGACGGAACGCCGGTTTCTATGCTGCCATTAAGCGTTATTCCTTGGGAAGAAGCAATAAAATACATGGTTTTGGACAAGGCTCATGTATTAGAATGGCACGATAATTGGATAGTAAGATCAGCTAGATGGGAAACACAGGTTCCTGCTGTTATCATGTTGAAAGAATACATGAAGAAGAAAACCGGTGTTAGATTTAGTAAGAACAATGTCTTTTTGCGAGACGGATTTCGATGTGCTTATTGTGAAACTGACGTAAGTAAAAGAGAAGCAACATTAGACCACGTGTTGCCGGCTTCTCACGGAGGTAGAACTACTTTTGAAAATTGTGTTACAGCCTGCGGACCGTGTAATGCGGCCAAAGGAAACAATAAGAAGATCCTGCCAAGATTCAAACCTACTAAACCAACTTATTTTCAATTGGTGGAAAAACGTAAAAAACTTCCGTTTGATCTAGCACATCCTAGTTGGCATCAGTATTTAGGACTAGATCATTAAAAATGCACCCTAGGGTGCATTTTTTATTTTTCTCTATAAACAACTCTACCTTTAGTTAGATCATAAGGGCTCATTTCGATCCTTACTTTATCACCTGCCAGAATTTGAATTTTATTCTGACGCATTCTTCCAGAAATTACTGCTGTAATTTTATGTGTTTCGTTTACTTTTACTCTAAACATTGCATTAGGCAATACTTCTTCTACTACACCTTCTAATTGAATTAAATCTTCTTTTGACACGTTATTTGGTTTCTCCTTTTAAGTTTTTAATAACCATGTTTTTAGCACGTTCATCTAGGTCTTTTTCATAAGATTCTAACATCTTATAGCCCATCATTTCAAAATAATCTATTAGGACTGATTGGCCCTCGTCGGTTAAATGACAAAACTGTTGAGCGGTTCCTCGATAATAGTATTTACGGTTTTTAAGCAATTCTAAGACACTACCGTACATTATGTCTTTAATAGTATCAGGAGTCATTAAATTTTCTCACCTGCTGTAAAACCTCGGAATCTTAGAAAACGAGGGAACCTCAAAGAATAAGTGCCGTCTTGATTTTGAGTAATTGCATCAGCACGAACTTCAACAACTTGTCCATCTACTTTACAAGTCCAAAAATCTTCACGATCTTGATCGCTGAATCCAGACCCTACATTCACTTTGATAGACTTTCCATCTTCTATACCTTCGCATACTAAAGCACCCATTTTTCCTTCATTACGGCCGGTGCCTTCTTCTGTTTCTACAACGGTTAAACTAACTTCAATAAAGGGTTTTTGTTTGAGCCAACTTGTGCTTCGTTTACATTCATAGATAGCATCAGGGTCTTTTATCATAATACCTTCATAACCATCTGCAATGGCTTTTTTGTTGAATTCCTTAAATTGAAGCTCACCAACATATGACCCTAAATCAATTTCAGTTTGTTGGATAATTTGAATATGACCAATTTTATCGAAGATTTCCTTCATTCCTCGTAGCAGATTACTACGACGACGCTGACCTAAAACACTTTTACCTTTTTGGAATTCACTTAACGGAATAATATCAAAAATCATAAGAACTGCGTCATCGGCCTTGACATTGTCTTTTCGATGAACCTGTTTCATCAAAGCCTGAAAACTGGTACTAATCATCTCTCCGTCTAAAACAATGCTTCTTCCGATTAAGTCAATGTTAGCCTCTAACGATTTGGTAATATGACTAAAATTTTCTAAGACCTTACCATTACGAGTGTATTGGGTAACAGTTCTTGATTGCATATCAACTAGTGTAAGCACACGAACACCGTCTAGTTTTGGTTCTAGAAGTTTTTTAGCTGTGATTTTCTTTTCGTGATTAGCTCCGTCATGTGCTAACATGCACTCGAATACAGGCACAGCATTCTTTTTAATTTTATTAATTGTTTTTTCTGAAACTCCGCAACGAAGATCCTTAATAAGAATACGTCGATACCAATCATTCCATTGTTTCTGCTTGCTTGCACACAGGGCCAATTCAATAGCATCGCGGGCGGCATCACCTGTTAGTTGTCGCGTATTCAATAAATGGCATAGTTCCTTGAAGGCTTCCCAAGGAAGCCCTTGGCCGTCGGGACCGCTATGGCTAGGTACTTTTTTCACACCAAATGTAATATAAGGACTCAAAGCAAGATTAAAACCTTCGAAGAGTTCGTCATTGTCTTTTTGTGCTTCAATGATGGCCTCTTTGTTTAGACGGCTGTTATGTTCTTCTAAAGAACGGATAATAGAATCGCAAGAATCTTTCATTTGGCTTACTTTGGAAGTTTTGATATAACAATTATAGCAAAGAAAATAGCCAAAGTCAAGTAATTTTACACCGAAAAACTGCTACCGCAACCGCAGGTAGATTCGGCATTTGGGTTTTGTATGGTAAAACTAGCACCCATTAATTCATCCTTATAATCAATAGTTGCACCTGTTAGATATTGCATACTCATAGAATCTACCAGTAAAATTACGCCATTTTTTCCTACAATAAAATCATCTTCGGCCTGTTCTTCATCAAAAGTAAATCCATATTGAAACCCAGAACAGCCGCCGCCCTGCACAAATGTTCTTAATTTAAGATTTGGATTGTTTTCTTCTGCTAATAGATCTGTGATTTTAGCCACAGCACTGTCTGTTATTTCAATCATACTCTAAAACTTTCACCGCAACCGCAACGGTCACGCTCGTTAGGATTTTTAAACTCAAATCCTTCATTTAACCCATTTTTTACATAATCAACTTCTATCCCTTGTAGATATACTAAAGATTTTTTGTCAATCAGTACTAGAAAACTAGAGAATGCATATTCATTATCGCCTTCTTTTATATCGTCTGCATATTCTAATGTATAAGCTAACCCCGAACATCCTGTAGTTTTTACACCCAACCTAATACCTAAACCTTTACCTCGCTTGCTTAACATTGTTTTTATTTTTTGCTCAGCTTTAAGGGTTAGGCGTATCATGTTTCTTTCTATAATCTTCTATAGCCGCTTTGATCGCGTCTTCAGCAAGAATTGAGCAATGTATTTTAACTGGGGGGAGAGCAAGTTCTGTGGCGATTTCAGAATTCTTAATAGATCCCGCCTCGTCCAACGTCTTACCTTTGACCCATTCCGTAACGAGTGATGAACTGGCAATCGCCGAGCCGCAGCCATAAGTTTTAAATCTCGCATCCTTAATGATACCTGTCTCATCATCTACCTTTATCTGGAGTTTCATTACATCACCGCAGGCCGGTGCACCAACCATACCGGTCCCAACACTGCTATCTAACTTATCAAAACTACCTACGTTGCGAGGATTTTCATAATGATCGACAACTTTTTCGGAATAAGCCATTATGACCTCACAAGCACTTCGGTTTGTACACCATTAATAATCATAATTTGTTTTGTATATAACACTCCATCGATGATAACTTGATTGGGTTGCAATATAACGGTAGGTTGCTGTATAACAGGGGCTGGTCTAGTTGCTGCATATACTACAGCACCACCTATTAGAGCAGGCACGACCCATCCATGGTTTGAATGCCAATGCTTATGATGGTGGTGACCGTGATGCCAACGGTTACCGTGATGTTGTGCAAATGCTGTTGAACTTAATGTAAAAGCTAGGATTGCAAGTAAAGTCTTCATAAAAATCTCCTTGTTAGTATATAACGCCTTTGTATCCAAATTAGTTTACTGTTTGAATTCTTGGGGCCATCCTAACCAATAGGGTCTGCTGAACCAAAGTTTAAACCATTCAAGATCGCCGGGTTTGATGTTTTTTTCCTGTTGAATTCTAGCTTTTTCTGCTGCGGTAACAGTTATATTTTCAACGGTTGTTTTGCCCAAACCCGATAGTTTTTTAATTTCTTTTAATTCGTCCATGGTAAAGCTATTTAAGTTTTTTTTTCAACTTTGTTTAAAAACTAAATAATTCATACTAGGATTTTTACGATGTTTACAGTACAGCCAATGACAGAGCAAGAAAAAATACAATTAGCAGAACTTGTAGATCCTGCAGGATCTTATGACGGGTCTCTATTTGGTAAGGGAGGTAGCATATTTGATCCAGACGGAAATTGGATTGGTGGTGCGGCCTTTAAGAGCACCGATGAGTTAGAGCGTGAGGTGTTTTTAGAAATAACTCCCGGGGCATATGTTACAGGATTATGGTTACACGCTTGGGCAGACCTTGCTCTTATGCTCACGCAAGACTATAATTATTTTACCATGTTAGGTTGGAATGAACAGGAAAATAAATTATATAGAAAAATGGGTCCTTACAATTCTTATCCTTTAAATGGACCTCATTGTTGGTTTTTCATGTTCAATCCTATGAGTATAAACAAATGGACATCAAAGTTTAATAAAATCCCGGAATTGCAACCAGAATTTATTATGGACCTTTCAATTGATCCGATAGATATGAACTTATCTGTAGAAATACAAGGAACCGGGACCAATTATTTTTTAACTGGATTTTAAGGATTAAAAATGGCACAATATACACCAATTCTGGCATTACAGCACAATAATTTACAAGACCAGGTACAAAAAATTTTAGTAAATGGAGTACCATTTGGGGGTTCTGTACAAAGAACCTATGGTTGCGGTCAGGCAGTTCAAAGTGCTAGAGTAGCTGCTGGTGATACGATAGAAGATTTTCATTGGAAACGTATACGTACAGATATACAAAGACTATATAAGCACCAATTAGGCAATGGGCAAAGTTTTTTAGAATCGGACTACGATCAAGGAAAACTTATACGCTGGTCGCATGTAGTCCAACTTCAGAATTCGGCAAATTCTATTGACAACGGTTGCCAAAATGGTACAACAGTATATAGCGGTGGAAGATACATCTATCTTTCTGCTCAAAATGCAGCCTTGCAGCAGGCGGCCGGTGGATGGAGTGGAGTTAGAGATGCCTTCTGGTATTTAAATTTTAATAGCGATGACCATTTAAGATCGTTTATGAATGCAGGCGGATATATACAAATTACCGCAGTCGCAATAGGTGGAAGCCCTAGTTTAAGTCCTGTTAACTTAGATGGAGTTTGGCAACAAACGGTAGGGTCGTTAGCTGTAGTTCATTTAAGGAAAAGTAATTGGCGATCTTTGCTTGGTGGTGCCACCGGTGCCTCCGTGGCAAATCAAGTCACAATTGTTTCAAGTTCTACAAACCCTGCTAATGCACCAAGTGCGGTAGGTACAATTTACCAAAACGCAAATCATTCTGTATCTTACTCGGTAAGTGGATATTATACGTTCCCAGGACAAATAGGTATAGGTGTTGCTCTACAAAATCTGCATTATTCAACGAGTTCTGGACAACCAGCACCTCCTATAGGAATGACTACAAATGTGCAGGTTACTGCTTTTTATCCTAATAAGCCAGCAGACAGCGATTCATTGAGTCTTTATGTAGCACCGCCTAATATTGTGCTTAATAACGGTTTTTAATTGATGGACAGTTATCGATATTCTTTAAATTTAAAGAGAAAATTTTTATTTGAAAAATTTTTAGACAATACTATTATTGCTACAAACGGCGGCTTATTTAAAATCAATGAAAATTTTTTATGTTTCTTATCTCAGATAAAAGAGACTACACAATTTATTTTAGATATGAATAATAATCCTATTTTCATTGATAACATTCAAGAATTTTATGAACAGGCGTACAAGCAGTATTTTACATCATTGGAAGAATTTGCTAGAGAAATCGACAGTCTGAAAAAACAGCGAAATAAACAATCTTTGATTTCATGAAAAAAGGTTTTTTGCTATTTGCCTATAATAACGAATCTGTAGATTATGTTAAAATGGCAATTTGGACTAGGAATAGATTAAAAAGGTATTATGATTTACCCGTTTGTTTAGTTACCGATAGCGAATCTATTGGTCAAAATTTGGATTTTTTTGATTACGTAATCCTTTCAGATTGTGTAACAGAACAAAAAAAGTTGTACAATAAAACTCCGCTTACATTTCGAAATATCAATAGATCTCAAAGTTATCAAATCACTCCATTTGAGGAGACAATTATTTTAGACACCGATATTTTTATCTGTTCCAATAAACTTAATGCACTATGGCACAGTAACCTTGATGTTGCTGTATGTAAAAATTGTATAGATGTCTTTGGTAGAAATTGGGCCGAAACTCAATATATAAACACCACAGGTATAGAATTCTATTGGGCGAGTATTTGTTATTTTAAAAAGAATTACGAAAGTAAAGTATTTTTTGACTATTGTAGGCAAATAGCAGACAACTATGATTATTATCAAAAACAATATAATCTAAAAGATTCAATACTCAGAAATGACCATGTGTGGTCCATTGCTAGTCATTGGTACAAACCTGATTTAATTCCGTCACAGCTTTGGTATTCAATTGACAGAGATTCAATAGTTGAACTCGGAGACAATTACGTAATTTTAGAAAACGAACATAAAATTAAAATCTACGACAGAGATGTTCATATAATGAATAAATTGGATCTATTAAAGTATATAAAATGAAAGGGTACATAATTGTTGCTACAGGAATGTATATAGAACTTGCTGAACTTTTAGCAAGGAGCATTAAATCCACTCAAACTATTAATAGTGTAGCACTAATCACAGACGAATATTATGGAAATACATTCGATTATGTAATTCGTCATAAAACATCAAGTGTAATGGAACTTAGAGCACAGATGTACGATCTAAGCCCTTTTGAAGAGACTGTATCGTTGGATGCAGATATGGTTTTTTTGAGTAACATAGACCATTGGTGGGGACATCTAAAAAAATTTAATTTGTTAATTACAGATAAAGTTAGAGATTATAGAGGCAACACTGTCACTGTGCCCTACAGAAATACATTTATAAAAAACGAATTACCTAACTGCTACAGTGCTTTTACATATTTCAAAAAAAATAATAGTAATTTATTGTTTTTTAATACTATTAAAGATATTATCAAAAATTGGGAAGACTGGACTGATCTTTATACCCCGTTAAACAAACAAAAGTTTCCTAGTTTAGATCTTGCTATGGCATTGGCTGCAAAAGATTTAGGAATGACTAAAATGTTTACCAAACTTCCCTACCCTACTTTTACTCATATGAAAACCGAGTGTCAAAATTGGTTATTCCTTACTGGGAAATGGCAACAATACCTAGCTCTAGATGTAGACAATAATACTATAAAACTAGGTAACTATATGCAAGACGGAATACTACATTATGTTGACAAAGATGTCGGAAAAAAATTATTGCATTTATTCTAAAGCAACGGGCAAAATTCTATCATTATCTAGATCAGTTTCTGATACAGATGCCTATGTAATCTTAAACGATGCACAATATCAAAATTTTAAATCTAACTTTTGGAAATTTGAAAATTTTAAAATAATCGATAATCATCTTGAAAAATGTTCAGAAGTTGCAGAAATTAAAGATTCTGATACTATTATTTTATCTGAAATAGATTGTATTTTTATTAGCTACGACGAACCCAACGCAGAATATAATTGGGCAGACTTGCTCAATAAGGCACCGTGGGCCAAGAGGATAACAGGCGTTAGAGGCAGTGATGCTGCACACAAAGCCGCTGCTGAAATTTCCACCACTAAAAGATTTATCACAGTTGATGCAGATAACCTAGTTGATGAAAAGTTTTTTGATATAGTGCTAGACCTAATTAAGAAACCAGAATTAAGAGATAAACAATTATCTTGGTGTGGTCAAAACATTGTGAATAATTTAGTTTACGGTAACGGCGGATTAAAATGTTGGACAAAACATTTTGTTCGCAATATGAAAACTCACGAAATAGCAGAAAAAACACAAGATAAAATTGACTTTTGTTGGAATGATCAGTATAAACAGCTAGGAGAAATCTATTCTAAAAGTTACATCAACTCTACTCCTAAACAGGCATGGCGAGCCGGTTTTCGAGAAGGTGTAAAAATGACTGTACGTAAAGGTATGAAATTTGCTGAGTTAGAAAATCCAGCAGAACAATTAGATAGAAGAAACTACGAAAGATTATTAATTTGGTGTAGTGTAGGCAGTGATGTTAAAAATGGCCTATGGTCAATCTATGGAGCTAGGATGGGCTGTTATATGATCAATTGTACTGACTGGGATTACACTAAAGTTGCAGATTTTGATTATCTAAACAATCTTTTTGACAGCTTAGATATAAAAGATCCTATAGAAGGTTTAGAATTGTACGGTGGATTACTAAAGAAAAAAATCAATTTATCTCTTACATTTTTTAGTGCAGAACAAAGTAAATTTTTTAAAGAATTATATACGAATCCTTCTCGACGTGAGAATATTTTTGTGCCCTATAATTGGGATAAAAATTAATATGAAATTGTTTAACAATGATTTACCAGCAGTGTTTGAGCATCTTAATTATGAAATCAAACCAGAAGACATAGGATATCGACTAACTTGGTATGTCGATCCTGATTTTTACAGAGGAGATTGCAAGGTATGGCAAATAGATACTGTAACCAATCCTGTTTCAATAAAAAAGATGGGGTATGTAACTCCTAAATTATCTAAAAAATTAGATGCTGTATTTTTAAGTTATGATGAACCTAATGCTGATGAAAATTTTCGTAGGTTAGAATATAAATTTCAAGGAAACAATCTATATAGAGTACACGGGGTTAACGGAGTATTTGAAGCACATAAAAAAGCATCTAATTTGGTTTCAACTGATATGTTTTATGTTGTAGATGCAGATTCTTATATTCTTGACAATTGGAATTTTACATTCACACCATCTATTTTTAACAGAGATTACATTCACATATTTAGAGCCAGAAATGCGGTTAACAAATTAAGTTATGGTAATGGTGGAGTAAAAATTTTTCCAAAAAATTGTTTCAGTAATACTCCTAGCGTAGATGTGTCTACAAGTTTGGCTAAAGTCAAGATTATCGAAACAACAATTTCTGAAAATAGATTTAACACTGATCCATTCAGAGCATGGCGTGCGGGATTTAGAGAAGCTGCAAAGTTATCTAGTAAGACAATTACTAATCAAATAGATGCGGAAACGGAATTGCGATTAAAAGTTTGGCAGACTGTAGGGCAAGATCAACCGTTTGGCGAATACACTATTGCAGGTGCAATAGAAGGGGAGAGATTTATTAAGGATGGGGATCTAAAATTAATTAATGATTTTGCATGGTTAAGGAACAAATATGACAAATTATTTGGATAAGCTAACACGCAGAATTATTGACGAGAGACTATTCTTACTAGGCAAAGAAGAATATGCAACATTACATAATAAGTTTTTAAATCCTTTAGATTTAATTATAAATTGTGATTTGTTTGCAAAAGAAATAAATCAGTATCATGATGATTTTAAACAATGGGGAGATAGGTATCCAGATTTACCTAGATATGGAATACCTATAGTAAATGAGAATGGCAGATTAGATAATAACATAGATCCTACTATAGGTTCTCTTAGTCATTGGAATGAAGATCATCCAGATTTTCCTGTTATAGAAAACGACTTTTCGGTTCCTACAGAAATCGCAAATATTAAATCCCTCAATGTATTGAAAATTTTTAAGGGCGAACTTACAAGATCAAATATTTTAAAATGGTATGCCGGTGCCGAATTTAAACCGCATGTTGATTGTGCTGTCCCTACACCATACTTAAGATTTTGGGGAACAACAGATCCTTCTACTATTGAATTATCGTACTTAGATGGTAATGTATTTAGAGCCGTTCAAGGAATAGAAAAAGGGAGGCTTTACCTAATCGATACTAGTATAGTGCATATTGCCAAAGCCACAGGATTTAATTATCAATTTTTTATCAGTTTAAAAGCAAAAGCATGGAAATTAATAAAGACGCATTTAGTAACGGACAGATAGATAGTAAAATATGGCTCTGTGAAGAACTAGAAAAAACGGGTTGGCAATCATCTCTAACGCATATCTATGGAGGCTGGTACGGGATTACAGCATTTCTATTACTGAGTAAAAACAGATTTAGAGTTGAAAAAATACGTAGCTTTGATATTGATCCTACTTGTCAACCTATTGCAGATTGTATAAATGAAAACTGGGTTATTAAAGATTGGAAATTTAAAGCATTTACAATGGATTGTAATGAACTGCAAGACAAAAATTGTGATTTAGTGATAAACACCAGCACAGAACATTTTAAAGTTAAAGATTGGTTTTTTAATATTCCGAAAGGAACAAGAATAATTCTCCAAGGAAATAATATGGGCCACGAAGATCATCACGTATATTCAAAAAATCTCAAAGACTTTATTGATGAATATCCATTAAGTGACTACACATATACGGGAGAAAAAGATTTTCATTACCCAAAATGGAATTTTAAAAGATTTATGATATTAGGAATTAAATGATCTAAAATCGTCAGAAGTCATAGTCCGAATATCACCGTTTCTAAATTTTATTTCTATTTTATAGTTTAAATTACTAAACAAGAACACTTGTAGAATATTTCCAAAAGGCTGTCTAGGACAATTAAAAGTTTTTATTAATTGATTATTTTTATAAATCTTCATTTCGTAGCAAAATAAACTCTGACTCATAGTAAAGATCTCCATTCTTGAGATGCTATCTCAAGAGCCCCCTGAGGTAAAAATTGTGAATAGTTAAAGATGGGAAGTTTAAATGAATTGATTAATTCCTCTATGGCTACTTGAGGTTTTTTATTCCAACTCTGTCCGCTAAGAACAAAATATCCATCATTCTGATCTTTCCAATACTTAGAGATAGTAAGTAATGGAATGCCAATCATTCCATTTTCGTTATATACTTCTATTAAATTTTTATATATTTCTGTAACTTTTATAATTAAGTCTTCCGTAATGTTTTGAAAATTTGGATCCATAATCCATTCTCCGTTCCCGTTTCCCGGAAACATTGTTTCAGTGTATTCGTAAAATTTTCCACCAACTTCGACTATTTTTCTATCTAACGGTACATCTATTTTTACTCTCATATGTTGAAGCACTTTAACATATAATTTTTGATGCATCGACCAATCTATATCTCTATCAACAGTATGTAAGGTTAACCTATAAAGTCTACCTAGACCGCAGTGAACATATATAATATGATTGATGTCTGTTACGAAATATCCGTAATCGTCCCATTCTACTGTAGGAGGACATCTATTACCAAAATCGGCTGCAACCTCTGAACCCCACCATTCTAACAAAGAATTAGCACTATAGGCTAATACTTTATTGGTTAGTTTATCTAAAATATTCATAGTATTTTATTTATTCTAATTTTGAAATGACCCATTGACCTATAATTAAATACGCAGTGAATAAAAACAAAGAAGAACAAATTAAGTTTTATAGGAATATAAAAAACAAATTGGACTCTGTTAGCCCAAGTTTTTGTCCTATGAAATGGTTACATCAGACATTATACCTTCATACTGGCGATAATCACAGTTGCTTTCATCCCAAACCTCACCATATATCGTTAGACGAAATCAACGATGACCCTAGTGCGTTACATAATACAAAATGGAAAAAAGAACAACGTAAAAAAATGTTAGAAGGCCAAAGGCCGGCTGAATGTCATTATTGCTGGACTATTGAGGACCTACCTGGAGAACATGCCAGTGACAGAATACTTCACTCCGGTAGTCCTTGGGCAGAATCTAATATAGATATGTTATCAAAATTACCATGGGATCAGCCCATAAATCCTAAATATTTAGAAATAAGTTTTGGCAATAATTGTAACTTTCGTTGTGGATACTGTGGCCCGCAGGCCAGTATACAATGGATGAATGAAGTAAAGGAGCACGGAGATTACAATATCACACATCCTCAGTACAGTCTCACATTTCTTAAAACCGGAACTTACTATGGACCCAAAGATGAAAATCCTTATATTGAAGCATTTTGGAAATGGTGGCCTAATCTAAGAAAAGATCTTCATACATTGAGGATTACAGGCGGCGAACCGTTAATGAATCCAGGTGCAATGAAACTGCTGGATGTGTTAGATAAGGAGCCGGCACCTAATTTGGAAATAAGTATGAATAGTAATTTAGGTGTTAGTTTTGATAGAGTTGATAGAACTATAGAACAAGTAAAGGATTTGTTGAAACATAAAAAAATTAAAAGATTTGTTACTTTTACTAGTATAGACAGTTGGGGTAAACAAGCAGAATACATGAGGACTGGTTTGAATTGTAGTCATTGGGAAAGAAATATGTTATCCGTTGTCAGAGCCTCAGGTCGTATCAATTTTATGATAACGTTTAATGTTTTAAGTGTGACAAATTTTATTAACCTATTAGAAAAAGTTATAGAATGGAGGAAGACTCACGGAGTAGATGTGTTTAGTTTGGACATCCCTCATTTAAAAGATCCACCGCATTGGTGGGTAAAAATTTTACCGCCTTCATTTTTAAAGCATATGCAAAAAACGGCAGACTTCATGGATGATAACAAAGAATGGTTTACCCCTGCTGAGATTCATAAGTTTAATAGGGTATTTGAATTTATGAAATCTGGGCCAGCCGATCCTGAACGCATACGAAGAGGTCAGCGAGACTTTTATGTATTTTTTACAGAAAACGATAGACGACTGGGCACAAATTTGTTAGAAGTTTTCCCCGAGTATACAGAATTTTATCAACATTGCAAAGGCGTTTATGAATCCTTCAAATAAGCATACTTGGTGTATAAATGCATTCCATAGTTTAAGTGCTAGTACTATAGGAGAAACAAGGCCTTGCTGTATGTACAGACCCACTACGAAAACTAATTTACAATTAGGTAAAGATAAAATATCTGATCATTTCAATAATAAAGAAATAATAAATTTAAGAAAAGATTTAACCAATGGTATTAGACATATTGGTTGCACTAGATGCTGGCAAGAAGAAGATGCAGGTCGAGAAAGCAAGCGAATCAGAGATAACAAAAATTATACAGGTATTGAACAAGGACTTTTATATTTAGACATGGCTTTAGGCAATCAATGCAATATTAAATGCAGAACCTGTGGGCCACACTCAAGTAGTCAATGGCTTAAAGAAGCTTACGAAACCAAATATAACAAATTTGTTACCCTCGAAGTTTACAACCAAGAAGTTAAGAAATACTCTACAAGTTACGAGGACGACAGCAACCTTTGGAGTGACTTAGAAAATTATTTAGATAATATTAAAATCTTAGAATTTTACGGCGGAGAACCGTTATTAAATAAAAAGATGTGGAAAATTTTAGAACTTTGTGTTGAAAAAGATATTGCTAAAAAAATAGAATTGCGGTATGCAACAAATGGCACATTATGGCCTGATCAGGTAGAGTTATGGAAACATTTCAAGCATGTAGATTTATCATTTAGTATTGATGGTTTAGAAAATAAATTTGAATATTTGAGACATATGGCTAAATGGAAAGATTTTACAAGAAATTTTATAACGGCTACTAATTTTTCGTCTAATGTTAAAATCCATTGGTGCGTCACAATTAGTAATTTAAATATATACTACTTAGGTGATATTATAAAAGAATATTACGAGAAATATGCTAAGAAAGGTGTAGGACTATACCTAAACCTTTTACATGCACCCTTACATTTTAATGTAGGTATTATGCCTGAAAATATTAAAAAAGAAATTAGTAGTATTCTAAATCAAATACCTAAAGAATATTCTCATGCTTGGAGACAACTTCCTGGAATAATTGAATTTATGAACAACGGATGTACAACATTGTCTGAGTGGGATAATTTTTTTACGGAAATTAAAACTACAGATCAGTATAGAAATCAAGATTACTCACAAGTATTTCCCGAATTTGCAAAATTGATTGGATTGATAAAATGAACTTTTGGAAATTAGAGGAATTAAGTAGAATACACATTGAATTAACTAATGCCTGTAATGCTGCATGTCCAATGTGTGCTAGATTTTTTCTAAATAGTCCTATACAAAGACCAGATTTAGAAATCAGTCAAATTACATTAGAGCAATTTAAAAAATTTTTTCCTACTGATATTCTTAAACAACTAACTAGGATTCAGTTCTGCGGCACACAAGGCGACCCGGGAATGGCTAGAGATCTATACGGAATTTGCGAATACATATATTTGCACAAGTCTGATAAACTAGTTGTTCAATTGCATACAAACGGTGGTATGCGTAAGCCCGACTGGTGGAAAAAATTTGGAAAGTTGTTTTCTTATAATAATATACCTAGTCCCTGGCGAGTAATTTTTTCTATAGATGGCCTTTCGGACACAAATCACCTTTATCGACGAAATGTTGATTGGCAGAAACTAATTGCAAATGCTGAAGCATTTATAGATGGAGGTGGAGTAGCTATATGGGAGTTTTTAATTTTTAAACATAACGAACATCAGGTAGAAGAAGCTAGACAACTTTCAAAATCACTTGGATTTAAAATGTTTATTCCTAAAGCTGCATTAGGAGTTGATCATGGAGGATACCTAAAACCTTTACCGGCTAGAAATAGAGAAGGCGAGATTGAATATATTATCGAAGCACCGAGCAATGCAGAATATAGAAATTTGCAAAATCCTATTGGTAAAAAACCAGTAGAATTTCACAAGTTTGACATCAAAAAAGCAAAAGAAGAAAACTATGAGTTTAAAGTTGATAATGCATATAGTTACGTTAATTCGGTTAACAATATAGAACAGCTAGATTCGTGTACTATCAATTGTAGAATGCAACGAGCAGAAAAATCATTAGAAATTTTTGTAGATAATTTTGGAAGAGTATTGCCGTGTTGTTACATGGGCACTCATCTTAATGCTAGATACGATGATTTTGCATCTTTACAAACGATAAAACATATGAAAGATTATGGCTGGGATAAATTCGACCTAAACCAACATTCTCTAAAAGACATAATCCAAGAAGGGCATTTAAATCGAGTATTTGCAGATTCTTGGGAAAAGACTAGCATCAAAGATGGTAAGATAGCCTATTGTGCAAATTTGTGTGGGCAGAAGGGTATGATCGATCGTATATACTCTCTAAAATAAAATATGAATTCCTTTGTAAAACGTCTCAGCAATACCGCAGAACTTAATCAAATTAAAGATTATATTTCAAAAATTTTGATAGATAGGCCGTGGCCAGACGGTAGTAAAAAAGATTTGTCCATACAAAATCAAATAGGATTGAATCATAGACAAAATTGTAGTAATCCATGGCTAGATGCAGCAGGCGGTTACAGAGATAATCAATCTTATAAAAAAGAAAGTGATTTCAATGTATGGAATGATAAAATTCCGATCAATTTTGTAAATTTAATAAAATCAGTAACAAAAGAAAATAAAGTAAATTATGGCAGAGTAAGGATAATGCGATTGATGCCTAAAACTGGACTAAGCTATCACTTTGACACAGAAAAAAGAATACACCTTGCTATTACAACTAATCCAGGGTGTTTTATTTTTAGCAAATCGGATGAAGGTAGCGAATTCCAAACTCAAGGATATCATATTCCGGCAGATGGTAACTTTTACATGGTTGATACAACAATGCCACATTTTGTTTATAATGCCGGACGAACAGAGCGTGTTCATCTCGTTATTAATTGTCTGGGTTCGTGATGGATTTCTTTATGTACCGAGTCTTTCCGTTCGGCCAAGTAATTTTTAAATTATAGTTTAGCTCAGGGGAAGCAAACACTAAGAATATTCCAAGAAATGACACCGCCGGTGAATCTATCGAATGCAAAATTTTTCCGTTATTATCTAAAACTTCTAATTGAATAACTTGGTCTATATAGTCCATTTTTGCCTTGCGTTAGTTAGGATATCAGCCATTACATTTTTATTTTGTGGTGCGGAAAGCTCTTGAAAACAAACAGAAATATTACTAAACACCAATAATACTTCTAGTGATTTAGCAATCATAGTTTCATAGGTATCGGTCCACTTATGAAATGTTTTCCATGCATACTGTCCGTTTTTAAGTTTTACCCTATGGGTAGGGTAAATTCCATTTGCAGTATAACCGGCGTTATTATTTTCGGCAACTTTTTTAAGGTGTAACAAAATTTCTCGAGTACTATCGATAAATTGTTCTAAAAATTGTATGTCGATCGATCCGTCGCCAATATCTAAAACTACTTCTTTGCCTATATCGTTTAATGGACGTTGTACCACAGTGTACAAAAATTTTTTATCCATTAAATTAAATGTACTGTCATCTAAGTGTTTATCTACTAAAAATGTACCTGTGTCTAAACTTCTTTGATAAAGCTCTTTATTACATTTAACATCCAATGGGCCCCACCTATGATCTATCCTATGGATAATGCCAGTTTTTAAACAAAAGAAAGTTGCACTGTCTTTTTGGATCAGATAAAAATTTTCATTGGTGTTTTCAATGGCGTACTTAGAATTTAAATCGGTGCCGGTAGGTAAATTTTTATAAAAATTTTTGCTTATCCTATTGTCTGTATTCCAATAGATATATTTCTCAGTTAAAGTATTCAAATTCATTGTTTATAAAAAAATTAAAACTCTCACTACCATATACAGTACCGTCTATGTTACAATATCTACAAGGATCTTGCATTCTAGTTCCTTTTGCTAACTTCTTTCGATATTCATCTAATTTTCTTAACCAGTAAGTTTCTATAGAAGTAGTTTGTATATTATACAATGCTGTAGTTTTACCCCAATCTTGTTGGCATAATAGATAGTCTCCGTTCCAATCTATAAAAATTTTGTAAAACGGAATGTAGCAGGGTTTGTTTAGATTTAAATTAGCAGTTTTCTTAACAATGTCTATTCTATTAACTATACGTAAATTATAGTTTTGTTTAATATCATAATGATGTTTAAGGGTTAACTCTATAGAAGTATCTTCTATCATATCTGTAAAATATTTGCTCTTATCATTATCATACATACTTACAGTAATGTTAGTGCAACCCACTTCTGCTAATTTTAATACTAGATCTCTTGTTAAATTATCCCCGTTGGTAGTTACCTCTATCCATCTCGCTGTCTTGCAATTTCTTAATTCTGCTATGCACTCTAATAATTTTGGATTAAGTAAGGGTTCTCCAAAACCTGTTATTCCTATTCTACCTGAAAAATTTATGCTATTCAATTGTTCTGCAATTGTTTTGCAAAGTCCTACAGAAATATGTTTTTTTTGATTCTTGTAAATTGCAGGATCTGTTCTAGGACAGAATACACAAGTCCTATTGCACAACTCAGTTGGATTTATTTCTACACTTTTTAATGTTGATAGAAAATCATTAACACCGACTGACTGTAGATTTCTAAGTGTATCTATTTGCATTTTCTAATTCTTTAAATGTGTCTAAATCTGTCAACGACATTCTATAAAAACTATCTATTTTTTTCATCTTTACCGGTAACATAGGATCATCTAAAAACAATACATAATTACCTTTCGAAGGCAAGACATTATACTTTTGTTCGATATAATTTCTAGTTGCTAGCATTCTTTGTATATGATATTCAATTTGAGGTAATAACTGTTGCAAAGCATCGGCAGTGTGTGAAAATGTAACATACCCTGGTCTTTGATCTTGTATTTGTTTTATTAACATCTCGTTAGCAAAACAAAACCCAAATCTTAAACCCGGGGCTGCAACGGTCTTGCTAAGAGTTTTTGATACTATTAAATTTTCTACAGACGGAGCAATTGTCGCCACTGATTCTGTACTAAAATCTCCATAGGCTTCATCTACAATAACAATTTCATATTTGTTAACAAGAGATAAAATTTCTTCTTTTAATAATACTTTACCATTTAATCCATTGGGATTAGCAATATATAATACATCCCCGTCGTCTGATATTTTCATTCCCAAATTTGTAGCATATAATTCTGCCAATTGCCATGTAGGAGCTTTTATAGAAATTGTTTTAGATCTAAATAGATTAAAAATCCTTAACAGTAATTCGCTAGATCCATAACCTATAGCAATATTTTTAGGATTTACATTATAGTGTTGAGATAAGTGATAATAAGATAACCCATCATCAGGATAATTTATTCTATTATAAAAAATATCTAGATTAATAAACTTATCATAACAAACATTATTAGAAAGATCCAACGAGCTAGACGATGGTGTTAAAAACGTCCAATCTTTTCTATTCATACTCGGTCGCCCAATTCCCCGACCAATACCAGCCTGGCCTGAGTCATTTCTTAATAAGCCTAATGACCCAGCTAGGAGGATCTAGTTCCCACCACTTTTCACCTTGATTCCACATGTACGGTTTGGCATGATGATTGTTGTGCCACCCTTCTCCTAAACTCAGTAAGTGTGCAATCCAACTGTTTCTTGATTCGTCGTTTACTTCGTGAGTCTTGTATCCGTGATAGTGTGCAATAACAATAATTGCACTTGTACTATGAAGGCACATACACGCAGGGATAGCATAACCAAATATAACTAACCAAGGATTAATCAAAAACAATACTAAACAGTAGAACAAAATTAATTCTAAGTAATAAGTGTGTAAAAATTTCTGGAACTTATCCTTACGCATATCTCTTACTAGTTTTGGACTAAGTGGCAAGTAATTCCAAAAACCCATCCAAGCATTAAACTTACCTAGCTGATAAGGGCTGTGCGGATCATTAGGTGTTTCGGCGGCTCTATGGTGTTGCCTGTGTACAGCAACCCAAGCCATGGGACTTCCAATCGTTGTCAATACACCTAAAATAGAACAGATCCGCTCAACGGGTTTATATGTTTGAAAACTTCTGTGACTAAGCAGTCTGTGATACCCGATGTTCACACCAAGCATTCCGGTTAAAGTATAAGCAATCATACTAACCCAGAGATAACTGTAATTTCCACTATAAACAACAAAGCCTACTCCTATTATTAGGAGCAGATGATTAATAATTTGTAGTCCTCTAACTGTTTGGTTGTGTGTCATTTATTCGCCCTCTGACATTGTGTTCCATGTATTTAAATCAATGGTCGGTAGTATAAAACTTCCGGGTGTATGTTCAAAATAAACAAAGTTTTGCCAGCATTTTTGTACATTAAAAGGACATGTCTGTACGAACCCATTCCCTAACTTTATTCCTGGCACGCCTTCCATAATTGCTGTGCTGAATACATCCCAATAGCCTTTTGTTTTTTTCTTATATCTAGTCTGCATGCCTACAAAATAAGCGTTAAACTTGGTAGCTTCATTAAGCGGCTTAATAATATGCTCATTGTATAATTTAAAACCGTCAACTAATCCTCTAAAGCTACGTTGTCTAAACTCTGGAAAACAATATTCTCTATGTAGGTGTCTTGCGATAGTAGGATGGTATCGCCCGTCATTAAAAATCCCTCCCATACCTACTGGCTTATCTGTACCTTTCTCGTACACAACCGAATAACCAAAATGTTTTTCGATTACAAGATTTTCCGGAGTGTAGATTTCCCTCAGCCACCCATCCTCTTTTAAGCATTCTGCCCTTACGGCTTCAAACTCGTCACAAGACTTCCAATAAATTTTATGATAAAAGTTGTCTGGGTGTAAATTCATAATAGTATTTACTGCACCCTTGGGCACTTAAATAGGAATATGGACCAAGTTAAATTCATTCAACAACTAATTAATAACTTTGATATTATCAAAACAGAATATTTAGAAAACGAATCTAAAAGAACTATTGCAATTCCTGGATATGAAGAAAATAGTACACCTATACAAGAATGGCGTGCTGTGGCTCTATGGTGGGATTACAAACCCTGGCCATTATACCAAAAATGGTTTCCAAAAACCACAGAATTAATTAGGCACGGTCCTTCTCATAGAGCAAGTGGATATTTAATTCTAAAACCCAACTCTAAAACACCATTGCACGATCATAAGCCCTGGGGTAATAAAATTATAACACATTTGCCTGTTATTGTGCCTGAAGGTGATTTAGGGTTTGTGGTTGAAAATAAAACTCATAGATGGAAAGAGGGAGAGTTGTTTGCATTTGATGTAACAAAGTCCCATTATGGCTATAATAATACTGATAAGGATAGAGTGATATTTGTTTTAGATTTTGAGGGAGATGGTTGGTTAGATGCTCTTAAACCGTATATGCAAATTTAATTATGCTGATTCCATAAGTCTGCGTAATCGACTTCTTTAAACTCTTGGTTCCACGGACCGCCTAGTGTCCAATGCACTATTCCGGGATGTTTAATCTTTTCATCAATTCCTACCAAATGATTCCAACAGCTAGGTAACTCGCCTATTGAATTATCTTCTAACCATTTGAATTGATGTAGGTCTAATCCTGATGCCGAGTTAACGTACAACGGAGAGAGCATTTTACATTTTTTTGCATTAATTAACATAACGCTGCTCCAGTTTTTCCTAGTGTAATCTAATTGTTTGTGTCTGTTAAACTTTATTCCTTCATTATGTCTAATCTTGTGTTTAACAACCATTACAGATTTACTTTCATCTCTTAAGTCCCACAGTTTAGTTAAATCATCGCAGACAATCGTATCAGAGTCAATATATAAATGCCATCCTCTATATTCTGCTAGATAAGGTACCATCCAACGTGTAAAAGCAGAATCAGTGCTTTGATTTTCGTCTTGAGGTCTAGTTAATTCTTTAATTTTGTCTTTAATTAAAAAATTTATCTTCACACTTTTTGTATTATTACAAATAGATTCTATTAATTTAGGGATGTTTTCTGTAAACTGTACATCGTATCCTAACCAGACATTAATCATAATTTTAATCTTCTGATTACAACTTCATCTGATATATATTCAGTCTTATCAGGATGTCCGGATATGTAGTGTGCATCAAATCTATTTTGACAATCGAAACAATCACCGCAATGAGCATCTAAACCCTTCATACATGACCTAGTAAACGGAATAATATCCTGGAAATTGTATTCAAAATACAAGTCTATTACATCCTGCTTATATAGATTTTTGAAAGGAAAACGGAAACGCTCATTATCTTTTCTTAGAAGATTACATATATCTGGGTGCATATTCATTTCATACACCCAACTTTTATAACGGTCAGTTTTTAAATGAAATTGTTCTATTACATGATGGTATTTTTCTTTGTCTAAAAAACACATCTCTTTCATCTCGGCTGGATTAATATGCTGAAGGTCTAATACATCCCAAACCATCTTTGTAATTCCCATAAGAAGGTGAGAAAAATTAAACTTCTTGGCAGATTCTATATATGATCGAGCTTGGGCAGATATAGGATCAACTAGAAATTCTTGATAATCAATATTAATGTAATTAGCAGGATGTTTAAGATGACCGGCAACAGAACTTACATTCTGTTTTATTATATTTTTAACGGTAGTATTATTCTTACAAAAAATTGCATCTGACCAGAGCAATGTAACATTATCTTTTCCGTAAAACTCAAATGCTAATTTAGCAAGTAAGGTGCTTTCTATGCCGCCGCTGAATAATATTGCGACCCTTTGGGTATTGGGAAAATCATTTTGGATATCAAAATTTTTAGACATGAATTATTTAAACTTCTGCAAGTCTAAACAATCAAGTAGTGGATTAGCTATAATCTGGTACACTACCACCGTAATGCACACTCTTACGTTTTTTGCCTTTTAGATAAGTGCCCTGACCATCTGTATGGCCCTTGCCCTTGCTTTGGTGGGCTCGTAGACCCTGTGCTACACAACTAGAATAATCGCTTCTGCCTAGACGTTTAGAACTTCTGCAGAGGCTAGGAGGAGCTTTTCTTTCTCCTAGTTCATAGTCTATTTCGTTGATAAATTCGTGTGCTCTCATGAAATTATTTAGTATCAATTTTAAATTTTGAATAATAAGTTTCTTGAGCTATTGATATCCAATCTCTATGCCTATCCCCCACAGTGTGTATGTTAATACCTAGATAAGGCAAACTGTCGTTAGCATGACCAGCGAAACCCTTTTTAGGGTAAATCATATCTGTTTTAAATAAATCCCTATATAGTCTTTTTAATAAAGGTTTAGTTTCGTCACCAACTTTTAGATACCAGGGCAGATTCAAAGCGAATTTCATAATTGACTTAGTAAGGAAAAAATTTCTAGTTTCTTTACCGCATATTCCGCCTATGATATCCTGTCCGTAGGCATCGCAACCCACAATCTGATACCAATAGTCCATTAATAGTGTTGCTTGCTTTGCATCTCCGTTATAAACATTTAAACATTTTATCCATAAGTTATCATGATCATGTTCACTATACGGACTGACACTCTTAGAATAATCAAAATTTAAATTTTTATAAACTTCATATCCGCCAAATAATTCATCTGCACCAATACCGGTAAAGATAATTCTGTGTTTGGTCTTTTTAGCTAGGATATAGCTGCCCACAAAACTCCAACTAGACACAGGCATTTTAGAATCGTGTAATAAATTTTTATATTCTTCAGCCCATTGTAACTCATCGACTTTAATTTTTTCGCAATCCAAGCTATCTACAATACTATCTTTGCCGTTAATATCTATTGCCAAAGGATCTAAATTCCTTACCAGCTTCAATAAAATACTACTGTCAACTCCTCCACTGTAGCTCAACTGAGCGGGTTCATTAGTAGATATATATTTTGCTACTTTATTCAATCTAAAACACAATTCTTCATATGCTTCATTGAATTGTAAATTATTATCAACTGATACCCAATCCCACATGCTGTCTATAGATCGTTGACTATTACCGTTGTGATAAAGCATACCTGGCTCGCAACGAGTAATTCCTTGCCAGGGTGTATTTGATATAAAAGTCCAACTTTTATTTTGATAAGGACGATAACAAACTCTAGAGTCGATATAGTTTAAAATTGGAGCTATATCGGAGCATACAACGAACAACCCCTCATCCTGGTACTGATAGAGACTTTTTTCTCCTTGAGGGTCAGAAGCGTAAAATATTCCGTCGTTGTTTGCCAATCCCCAAGCCCAAGTACCTTCAAAATCTTTAAACAAATTTAAGTTAGACTTTACCGTGTCGTAGACTAAATCTACATCACTTCTCCAATTGCCAAAATCTCTGTAGTTATAGATTTCTCCGTTGAATGCAAAACCGTCTGGCAGTTCTCTGCGATAAAAATCGATTTCACCGGTAATATGCAAAACCGATTGAGCGATAAAAGTACAATCGTTTATGTGTTTTTCGATAGTGAAATCTGGACCCCGTCTTTTTAAGATTTTCACACTTTGATCGTGTATTATTTTAGGGATCGGATACTTGCTTTTAACTATTAGAATTCCGCACATATTAAAAAAAGCCCTTAAGGGGCTTTTTCTTATTTAAAGAGTATGATACCCATAATTAATGTCTGTGCGACAAAACCTAGGCAGATAGTTGCAATGTAAGCAAAATTCTTTTCGATAAGACTCTTAAAGAATAGTGTTACAAGAGCACTCCAAACAAAGACCATTAGGTCAACGGGTGGCAGCTTATCGCTTTGACCTAGTAATACCGCCATTAAGGTAGGAATGCTAGCTAGATGCAATAGGATAATAGTAATCCAACCTAAAGTATTACCTGTAATTCGTCCTAGATGATCTCTAAGGAAGTACCATACCCAACGAGGAAGAGTGCTTACAACTTCTAAAAATTGTCGTTTCATTTGATTTACCTATAAAAAATATGATTACCTATTTTAACTATACGCTCACGTTTCCATTTTGGATCAATATAGTCTGCATGAAAATACATTGCCTTTTCTAAACTAGGAAGACGAAACCCTTCTAATAGAACCTTCTTGGCTACTTCTTCGCTTTCTCTAAAGTTTGCTTTATTAATTGGGCGAGACAGAACTTCTCTATCACAGACCCAACTAAATTGGCAAATTACTTTTTCATACATAACATTTTTTTGATATATAGTCTGACAAATGTCGTCAGGAAAACGGCCGCTGGCGGCACGATTTAGAGTTACCTGTGCTACTGCTACCTTGCCCTCAAATGGCTGATTACCCGCTTCATGATAGATGTTTTTTGCTAGACAAGCTAGTTGCCTTTCTCGTTTTTGAGTAGTGACATCTGAAGAAACGTTCGCTGTCTGATCACTTGTTGCTCTTAGATTCATTGCCCAGGATAACATCTGTATGGCAACGTACAATCCAACAACAACAAACAAAACTGTGCAAATTGATCCTAAAATTTGTGCTAGCTTTGGGCTAACATCATCTTTAGATTCAATGGCAGTTATAACTGAGTCCATAACTTGAACCTCCTTTCTTTGTTGCTAATAAGTATGTGAGTGTGTGTCAATTTAGTTGACGTAAAGTTAATTATATGAAATTTAGATTTAAAAGTCAACTAATAGGCCAAAAACACTCGTTTTTTGATAAAATTTAATATAAAATACTAACTTATCTGAAAGAGTCTAATGAATACAGAATATAGAGAACCACTGGGTATAATCCAATCAAGAGGCCTTGGTGATATACTTATCGCTTTGCCGATAGCCAAATACTACTACGATCGTGGTAGAAAAATTGTTTGGCCTATCTGTGAAGAATTTTATGGATCAGTAAAAGATACAGCACCGTGGGTAGATTGGGTTCCAATTAAAACAGATAATAAAGGACAGTTCTTTTATGAACGGCCAAACTTTGAGTTGGGACAGGCTGGCTGTAAAGAAATAATTTGCCTTTACCAAGCTCTGTCCGGTAGACCAGAATTAAGTGGTAGAAACTATTTCCAAATACAAAAATTTGACGAACACAAATACACAGCAGCCGGGGTTCCTTTTAGATTTAAATGGACTCTCAGGAATTGTATAACAAGAAACATTGAAAGAGAACAGAGTCATTTTGATAAGGTTGTAAAAAATCAATGGTATTGTGTTATACACTTGAAAGGTAGTACTTTTCAAACATCTATTGATACGTCCAATCTTCCATCAGATTGGCAGCGTATCGACATAGATGAGCACCAAACTGATAATATTTTTGACTGGATCAAGGTATTAGAGGGTGCTCAAGCAATTATCACATTAGACAGTGCCGTATCTAATCTAGTTGACCAATTCGATATTGATGTTGACAAGTATTGGATACCACGAAGTCATATTCATCTTACACCAGTGTTAGGATCAACATGGACTATTTTAGAAGCACCAGCTGACAGTCTTGCAGCTAAACCTATTTTTGGAGTAGCAAAATGAAAATTTGGATCTATTATCATATATACCAAGCAGAAGGTTGGCAAGACTATGTTGACAGAAAAATTAAATTGTTAAAGGATGAAGGTTTATGGGATGCAGCAGATAAAATTGTTTTGCAAATTCATAGCGATCCTGATAGTGCTTTACGTTGGATGCTAGGCAGGACTGATATTATCAAAGATAAAAGAATTATTGTTAAACGGCATATTGAGATGTTTGGTATAATTGGCATATATCCAAGCTTCTCTCCTGTACAAGAAGTTTACTCTATTAGAGAAATGCACGACGACTGTAACATTAGCCTCGACAACGTAGCGGTATTTAGATATCACACCAAAGGTATCACACATTGGAATAAAGAAACATGGCCTGTTGCAGATAAATGGAATCAGTATCTAGAATATTGGAACATAAAAAAATGGCAACTATGTTATAAAGCATTAGAAAGCGGTTTTGATACTGTGGGATGCAATTGGCATAATGGTTGCTGGAGCGGTAACATCTGGTGGGCATCCAGTAAATGGATAAGACAAATACCAGTGCTCAAATGGCCGCATGAAGTAGAGATGCAAGGTCAATTGGGAGGTTTTAGTCCTAGGCACGATGCAGAACATTTTATCGGATATAAGGGTCCCAAAGCCTTAGAACTAGATCATTATGCTCATGCTGTAGATTATCGATGGTGTCCTGAGCCAGGAACTTACGAGCTATAAAGTAAAAAGCCCGACTAAGTCGAGCTTTTTTATTATGCTTGGGCTTCTGACCAGTTCATTCGAGCTGCCGCCACCGCGTTCGCCGCTAGTGGAGTAACTGTGATAGTTAACGTATCAGGACCGTCTGGATATTTGTTACCATCTGTGGTAGGGTAACTGGTAGTAGTACCACCACCTAGAATACTATTACCAATATCTCTCAATCTGCTTAGGTCTTGCGAAGAAACGCCACCAGCTGGTGCAAAGAACGTAAAGATAGATTCTCCACCCGCCACAGTTTGGTTGTTGGCATGTGTAGCCACCTGTGCAAGACTTGATCCGCCAACTGGTATAAATGTGCCTCCCGATACTCTAGCATTTAGAAAAAGCTCCACACGAACTGCTGCTGTGGTTGTAAACACACCCATACCGATCGGCTGTAACTGCATTCTATTAACCAGTTCTCGCTGTCCTAGCAAACCTGTTAGGCCACTATCCACAGACGGGGACAAACGAATACTAAACACCGGAAACCTTGTACCGGCAGCAGCGTAAGTAATAGGAGTAGTAATGCCGAAGTTGAATAAAATGGCTTTATCGTCATCGTATCTACCATCCATCATCACCGACGAACCCCAATGGCTAATTGTTGTAGCACTCTGAGGTCCCCAAAATTCAACTGATTGCAATGTAGTTGTGCTAGTAGTAAATGTTTGACCTGTGCTTTGGCAACCCATACCAGTTTGGCCGCCAGGCCCAGTAAGGTTTGTTAATCCTCTACTTAGACCGGTAAAGGTAGTTGCAGTTTTTCCTGTATAGCTAATAGCTTCTTTAACAGCACCTGTGTTACCATGGTTAGATACAATAACTGTACCGGAACTTGGAAAACCTGTAGTATCTCGAACCGACAGGGTTCCAGTCTCGCCAGATCCTAATGTTGCTGCCAACACTGTCTTAGGATAGAAAGTGTTAACTTCATATCGTGCCGGTAAGTTACCAGAACGCAGATAAGCTTCGTTCATTAAATTACCGTGAGCCAATCTATGGCAGTAAATGATTTCACCTCGCTGATTTCTAAGGCCCCAACGAACAGTACCAGCACCATACCAAGCATAGTCCATGAACCACATCTGCATCTTAGTTATATCGACGTTAAATGCACTAGCTCCTGTGCCATCCATTTTGTCCATGTTCCACTGACTTTGCGGAATTCTAAGGTCAATAACTTTATTGATAACTACCCTAGAAGGGCTAGTAATAGTTGTTCCTCTATAATCAGGATATATTGTCATTGCGGTATCACTTTCAATACTCAATACTGTATAAGTCATGCCTCTAATACTAACAAAATCACCTGGGATCAAAACCTGTGAAAAAACTGTACCACTACCTCCGACTGATTGCTGACCATTGGTTAGGCTGGTAATAACACCTTGCAATTGATTGGTACTGTTTCTTCTTACACAATATAAAGTTTGACCATCATACTCGAAGAACATACCGTTTTGACTGTCAAACATTCCAATTCTAATACTAGCCCCATACCATTGGAATGGCTGTACATTAAATGTACTGCTTACAGTACAGGTTGCCGGACTAGCACTAGGTGTAGATCCTGCACTGTATGTAAACGTAGTGTCGGTAGGAGTGGTAAGAATTGTAAATGTTCCATTGTAAGCGGCTTGATCAGCAGCGGACACTTTAATTACAGCACCTACTCCTTGATTATGTGGAAATTTGGTTGTAACTGTGACAGTCGATCCACTGGCTGTCATAGAATCTACCTGGAACGGTGAACACATGTTAGATCCGGTAGAGAATTGCAGTCCTTTGCCTGATTGATAACGGAAATATCTACGGGTCTGTCTAATTAATTGATTACCATGATATGGGTAGCCGGCGGAGAAAGTAACGCCGCCATCGAACGCTCTATGGATACTAGATCCCCAAGTTCTTGGAAATATACTAGAATTTCCTGCCGAAGAAATTGTACCTGTAGGACCACTAATAACGTCAAAAGTAAAAGTATTGCTCGTTGGCACTGTTTTAATAAACCATGCACCATTTGGTGGGTTAGTTGTAGCAGTAGTATTTGCAATATAAACGGCTTGGCCCGGACTAAATCCGTGTGCGTTAGTAGTTATCGCCGTAATAGATGTACCTGAATAAGTTAAAGCTGAAGTTGATGCTGGAACAGCAGCACCTGTGTAGAATCGACCAACAAACAGATAAGTTTTTGTAGTATCAAAAATAGATCCGTTAGTTACGTTACCTCTGGCAATGTAGGTAATGTTTGTATTAGCCGTAACGGAAGCCACTAGGAACCAACCGTTAGCATTACTATCTGTAGTGTCTTGAACAAAAATAGGTGTTGCTGTTGTTAAACCGGCGGTGTTGGTTAAGGTTAGTGTAACAGTTCTTGTACCATTACCTGCTGCGGCACTCATTCTATAAGTGCCCGGTGCAGTATCAGGTAAGGTTCTAGTATCTGACACATCACTGATACCTTGCGTTGGATCATAGAATGCTGCGGGTCTATTGTTCATTAGTGCAATAGTTTCCCATTTAGTAGATTGAACACCGTATTCAAAGTCAGTGTCGATTAGAGCCTGCGGAGTACTTACTCTAAACTTTTCAACCGCATCTTTGTAGGCTTCTGAAGGATAAAAACTTTCGCTGGTTTCGTCAACTAAAATAGCCAACTTGTCAGTAGAGCTCATTGAGCTCGTATTGTAAGTAAGATCTATAATTGTAGTTTCTACGTTATTGGTAGTTGTAACTGTATATGAAGAAGCAGTGAGGTTACTATCAGCGAAATTATATATCACTGTATTAGTAGTTACATTGGTTATTAATACCAATTGTTCTCTTCTAATTGCTTTACCATTAATTGTAACCAAGCCCGTACCTGGTACAAAGGTATAATTTTCTGTTATTATTCGTTTTGCCATTTTTGTTTTTATCCTACAATATTTTTACGCACTTACACAAGTTTAGACATCTATAGGGGTACCTGGCACTGGGTCTAGCCAAGGAATATCTACAGATTCTACATCGTGTTTTGCTGCAAAAATAGTGCTGCCGTTGTATTGAAATACGTGGCCATTATCGCCTGTTAATCTTGCACACTTATCTAAAGCTTCGCTCATTGTCATACCGGAAACAGTATAAAAATGTGTAAATTGAGGAAATGCATTGTTTAATTCTTGAAACATAATATTGTCCTTTCACGTGGAAATTATTAGTTATTTAGTTAATTCCAAAACTGTATGGGCTCTTTTTTCGGGGCTGCTACATCCGAAATGCCTGCACTGCCCTTTTTATAATCGCCCGCTATTAATTTAACTACATTGCCTATAGTTTCTAATCTTATAGTTTTTAGAGCAGATACAGGTTTTTGTAAACTGAACACTTCTGTATCTACCGGCAATGCTGCCGCAAATCTAGATCTGCCAACAAAAACACCCCTAAGTCCTTTGGCTAGTTCGGCATAGTATAAATTCTCTCTAGCATTTTGAGGTGCAACTACGGTCTTAACTGATGCTCTTGGATAAACATATACACTGGCACTGATTAAAATAGCAGATTGAAAAGCAGTCAGTTGGATGATATTATCATCCTTTATGAATTCTATAAAGTTTATTCCGGCATCTGTAACCTGAACGATCTTACTGACCTTTGCAAAGCTGTCGGTAATCTGAACATATTCTCCAACGGGATATAATGATTTACCGCTACTATAATAGATTCTAACAGGATAGTTAGTTCCTATTCTTCTTACGGTCATTCCGCTGATGCTAGGAAAATCTCCAGGTTGTGTAATAGTAACACTATCATTAGTCGTTGATAATACTGTAGTATCTAAACTATACTGATTATTAGGATTATAGATACGTATGGTTTGACCTGCTACGAATGGTGTACTGATATTTTCCATTGGAATAAAGTACAAGGTAACTGTAGGAGAGTTAACTGGTAAAACTGTCAATACATCTCTGTCAAAGATGTAAAATAACACTACATCATTAGTAAATTGTTCTGTTCGACCAACAATGTTTACTATAGGATCGGTGCTAGAAACAACCTTAGCACTCGGCTCAGATATTAAACCTTGATTATCAAAAGTAGATAGTTTCTCAACTTTGGCCTGATAGGTTATAGGGGCAGGAGTTGCACCCTGTTGTATTCCTTTGTTATATCTTAGGCCGGGTGCCATATAGAAATAGAACAGCCATTCGGCAGGACTATTTGGTGTTAAAGCAGTATAATTTAGTTGATTAAAATAGCTGTTAATATCATTGATAACTACTTGATTTGATGTAGCCTGTTTTAATTTATTAACTGCTTTTAATGCTGCTACAGCACGAGTTTTATGAGGATCTTTTAGTTTAGTGACCGCAGAAAGTTTTGCCACAGACCTCTTATCCACAGTCTTTAATTTATTAATAGATCTAACCAAACCTACATTAGCTGGTAATTGGAAGATAGGATTCTTTGCATCTTCCTTATTCTGTTTATACTGCTCAATGTTACCTTGTGCTTCTTTGAAGACCACTAACTTTGCAGTAAATGTAGGCCTATTGATTAGAAACACATTTTTTAAGGTATTAGTTTGTTCGAATCCTTTTATTTTTAACTTGCTTATACCTGTGGTAAATGTATCATAAGTGCCTTTTAATTTTGATATGCTGGCTGTTTTACCTTCTCTTGGAGTAAAGAATAGTTGAACTTGATTTTTGCTAAATTTTTGAGTGGCTTTACCGGTAATAAATGTGTTTCTATCATAAACAACTTTGATCGCAGACTTCAACTTACCGGAAATAAATCTTTGTCCGTCTGATCTTAGTTTGATACTTTGTTTTTCTAGGAAAAGATAATCGTTGTCTATCCAAAATACATGAGACCAAATTGAGCTAAATTTGTACCTAAAAATATTTGCAACTTTATCAGTAACTGTAGGCTTTATTTCATAAGCTGGTTTTAATTTAAAAAGTTGTTTGTTCAGTACACCTTGCTGTCTTACAGTTGCTATTGCTTTTACTGTATTAACGGCTTTAACTTTTCCAGCCTTGTAATAGTCAAGAGATTTTAATCTAAAAAGTTGTTTAGTGAGTGTGGGAGTCTTGTTAAGAGTGTTAGATTGATCTAATAATTTAACCAGTAACTTTGTTTTTCCAAATGATGGAGCAAAGAAAACTTCAGTGGTATTGCTTCTAAACTTAATTGGTTGAATGATACCCTGCAACGGCTGAGACTGGGTATTAAATCCTTTGATTGTAAACAGACGTTTAGTTAGAACAGTAACATCTATATTTCTATCTACAGATTTAATCTTTAAAATCTGTTTGGTTAATGTTCCTGGTAAACGTACATTGCTTAAATCTGTAATTCCTACTTTTAACTTAACTTTTCCAGTTTCTGCTTGTCTAGGGACCGATATTACTCTGTTAACAGCTTTAACAATTCCTCTGTCTTTCTTATCTATGGCATCTTTCACTACTATAGCTGCTCTCAATTTACCGAGATTATCTTGTAGACTCAAGACTTGAGTGAGACTAGAAGGAGTTTTTTGCTTGTCAATAAATTCAAATAATTTTGGTCTTTCAAATACTTGATTGGTATTAGCTTTAAATATCGGCCTTGTATTCCCTACAAAAATTATATTATTTAGGCCTGTTAATATCTTGTATTTTTCTACAATATCGCCAAACTCTATAATCTTGTCTATTAAATCCGCTGCTTTGATAACAACCTTAACTTTGCCTATATCGCCTAATGGTACATCTCCCGACAGTTTGAACAAACGTCTTGTTAAATCTGCAGATGTTAATGGTGCTGTTATAGTCTTAAGACTGCTTATATCTCTAAGTTTACCAACTTTGAAACTTGTTATATTGCTATTAAACTCGTTAAGTTTAAAAAGCTGCTTGATTAAATTGCTAGAAGTAGGTGTAAAGAATAATTGATTACGATCAGCTCTAAATTTAACTGGCTGGATTATGCCTATATTGACAGAAGTCCTATCTGTTTTTAATCTATCTAAGGTTGATAGTTTACCAATCCTGAGAACAGCTCTGTCGTCTTTAAGGTTTGTAACATTTCTTAATTTTCCAGAGTCTAATCTAGAAACAGACGTTTTTAAATTAACTAATCTAAACAGTTGTTTTTGTAAATTTGCATTACGGACATTTTGTTCTGCACTTCGAAGAACAAATAACTTTTTGGTTAGATCAGCAGAAAGTGGAGTATAAAATATCTGTGCTGTACTAGCTCTAAACTTCATGGGTTGAAGTTGTGCTAACGGTATTAACCTTATACTGTCACCCTTCAATGGACTTATAGTTTTTAATTTTTCAGCAGCAGGAACCTTTACTGCATCCTTAAGTTTTGTTATGTCTCGTAATTTACCAGCTGAAAGTTTAGATATTTCAGTAGTAAGATCTTTTAACTTAAACAATTGTTTTACAAGGTCATTGGAACTAGGTGTGAAGAATATCTGATTGGTACCGGCCCTGAACTTCATTGGTTCTATAATATCTGTTCGTATTTGAACTCTATCTCCACGAACTGGGCTAATAACTTTTAATTTTTCTACAGGCAATCTTATTCTATCTGCTTTTAGGACAGTCACTGATCTTATTTTTCCAGATAGAAGATCTGTGGCTCTAGGTAACGCAAATGTCCTTCCATAGCTGATTGTGCTGTTATTTTTAAATCCGGGTGCAATGTTAAAATAATAAAATCTTTCAGCAGGAGTCAAAGGTTGTAATATAGGTCTTACTGTTTGTTGATTCAAATAGCTTTCAACCCTTGTAGAGAATGTAGAAGTTGTTACTGGAAATTGTGATATACCTCGTAGAGCAACTATGCTTTTTCCTGCTAGATTACCGGTGACAAATCTTTGTTCTCTAAATTTTAATACTGATATATTCCTAGTTATACCAGAAATTGGCGTATAAAATACAGTATGCCTATTAGATTTCCATTTTACAGTTTCTAATCTACCTAATCGAATAATGTTTGGCTGCTTAACTTTTGCTGCCTGTGTAACTTTAGGAACAGTTAACAAAGTTGTTAACGACTTTAATTTATTGACCGCAGCAACTTTACCTGTTCTAGCAAGACTTGCAGGTAGTATAACTCTGCTAACAGCAGTCAATTTGTTAACAGCTCTATTGTCAGTTACTGGCTCAAAGGCATATCCAGTATTTCTTCTATAACCTGGTGCTAATTCGAAATAATAGAGATTCTCTCTTGCGTTAGTAGGTCTAGTAATTGGTTTTACAAATGCTCTAGGATATACACTGGTAGAAGTCTGTTCAACTGTGGTTATAGAACCAATAGGAAAATCACCAGGATTGAGTATTGTTATACTATAGTTAGTACCTGTTAATACTGTGAACACACGATCATACCTGATATTTGAATTTCTTACTCTTACTTGACTACCAGACTTGAATGTTACCGCATCTTGTGTCCGGAAGAAAATTAGTTTAACCACATTAGTAATGCTGGTACCAGTTATCAAATCATTTTCATTGGCATACCAAACTGCTGTGTTGTACAAGAAATCATTGTTCTGACCAACTACATTTGTTATAAAGTCTCCGGGTAAATTAGTATCGTAATATAGTTCTAGTTTATTGGTGTAATCAGTAAGATTAACTGCTTGATTCTCGCCAACAACATGAGGGTTGAGAGTAATATAGCGTCCAGGTATTCTAGGTCTATATTCGCTGTAAAATAAATTCTCTCTAGGAGTTGCTACGTTCTCAATTGGCAGCACAACATTACTCAAAGTAGATGCAATTTGTTCTTTAGGATAGTAGAAAGGACTAGCATCTTGTATGGTGGTGCCGCTGGCAAAAATTGGAAAATTTGGATTTAATGTGACATAGACGCTATTAGGAGTAACATCTGTAACTTGTGTTACTTGATCAAATCCAGTACTTGTATTAACAATCCTTACATATGAGTTTATTGGAAAATAATTTTTCTCTATGCTACCGCTTACTGCCGGATTGTAATTTAACCAAACCGATCCCGGAAATTCTTGCGGGTTACCGGGAATAGGATGAAATACATCATTTACGAATACTGATGATGTAAAATTATAATCATAGATATATTCATTGACAAAATCATATTCTTGAACAATATCAGTTCCTACTACTCCTACTTGTCGGCCAACATAAACTCCTTGATCATCAAAACTTTCTAGTCTGTATAAAAATAAATCTAGAGTAGACGTGCTTTCTGCTATTTCTGTCCCTAAAACTTGTGGGCCTATTTGTAAGGCACTTTCATACTGAGTGCTAAACCTATATATACCCGAAGGCCAAAAATAGGCAGGCGGTAATCGGGCAGAAAGCCAATTTGTAGTTGTGATGTAATTAGTAACACGACCTATATTGGTACTTGTGCTAATGACTTGTTGAGCAACTATAGGTGATATAACTTTATTAGCAAATTTTAGTTTGCCTACACCTCTGGCATGAGATAGTTGATTGCCGGGTAATATAGGTTTGGCAATATTTCTTATTTTTCCTTCTATGGTCTTTTGTATTGCCTGGGTGATACTTTGAATATTATTATTAACTCCTCTATAATTTGGACTTCTAAGACTTAATACATAATTTTCTCGAGCTTTTGTTACCGGCGTTACTTTATTAACGTATGAAACTAAATTTAATACTTCATAGGCTGATGGATATAAAGATGGATTAGGATTGAGTATCTGAACTCCACTTCTAGGAACTCCAGTTGATGTGCTTATGGTAATGGAGCCAGTAGTAAAAGATGTAACAGTAAAATTTTGTCTATAACTACCACTGGCGATCGTAACTGCATCTCCAATATTGTAAGGTATATTGTTTAGACTGGTAGGAGTGTAATAGAGTTGTGTATTGCCTGCATCGCTGGTAAACGACAGTGTAGGATCATCAAAAATATAATCTCTAACAATATTCCATTTAACCTTATTTTGTCCTATAGTTCCTATCGCATCAAAATCTCTTGCAGGATCTACAAATGTGCTAAGTGTAGAAGACTTATAAGAAGTTTTACCTACAGAAGAAACTCCTAATGCTGCTAAACTGATATCTTTGGTTGCATCGTAAATTGTTGCTGTTGCTCCTAACTGAACCTGCGGAAATAATAAGAACACTGATCCTGTAGAATTATTACCAGTATTATATATCGGATAAAAGATAATTCCGGTTGTAGTAGCACTGGTTACAAATGTTGTTATGATTCTAGTGTAAGCTGTTGTGGTTGTTAAACTAAAATAGCTAGTTCCGGGATCGATAAATTGAGAATTAGTTTGATCATAGATAGCATAACTAAGATCTTGAGCTGTTCCTCTCTTAGCATAAAAGCTAGCAGTATAAGTTGTATTAGTAGTGACAGTTATCGATTGACCAATAAATGCAGAACTAGTTGATGAAACAAATATGTTGCCGCCAAATCCATCTGCTACAACGTAAGCATCTGAAAAACTTAGATAGTCACCTTCATTTACGTACCAGTCTACGATATTATAGTTTGATGTAATTTGAATTCCATTACCGCCTCTTAACCAATTTGATTTACTGAGATCAAAACTATTCTTTAACAAATTTACAAAGAGGCCACCACCCGTGGCAGTTAGATCAAAACCTACAAATGGTGTAACAAATTGCTGGCCGGTTTCACAGCCTGGTGCAGGAAAAACTATTGATGGCATAGACGTATTTACCCAAAAAAATAGCTGCTTGGTAGCAGCTATTTTTCAATTGCTTAATTTGATTAAGCTGGAACGCCCCAACGATAGTTGTTGGTGAATGTAACAACTAAGTTTGAAGCTTGGGTAGAACCGTCTTCTAAAGATCTTGTGCTTTGGAAGTTTGTTCCTGCCAATGAGACCCTGAAGGTTGTTGTTGTTGCAGTCAATACCCAATGATCGGCTGCTGGTTGTGCAGTATCATAGAAGTCGTTGCTGTCTATTGTTACACTGACAGTATCCATCAATGTGCCAAGGTTGCTTGGAATAACTTTCAAACCAAACAAACGTCCACGGATATCTGGATCATATGACGGACCTAACACAACCACTGGGCTAAACATGAAACGCTTACTGTTGTATACGTTGGTATAAACAGGAACCATGTGTCCCATATGTGGCTGAATAATAGTGTTAGCTGTGTTAGTCAACGCACCGGCCGTTGGGTTTACACCAGGAGTAGTATAAGAACCGCTACCACCTAGTTCAAAAAAGTGTCCCCAACGTCCTGTTGTAATGGTATAGGCAGAGTAAATGTGTGCATTCAAACCTACCAAGTCACCTGTAGAACAACGAACTCTTGGAACTGCAATAACACCACCGTGTGTACCTTGGGTGTTAGCCACTGGTAATGTAGCGGTAGCAGTTAAGCCCACTGGGAATCTGTTACCGTTAACATACCCAAAGGCTGGCCAAGGAGCAACGCCAGGTGTGCCGCTTAATGGTAAAGCACCACCAATTGTAACACCAGTTGCACCACCAAAACCAACTCCAGTATCTTCTGGTTGAGCACGTTCAAATTCTACGCAACCTAACCATTGTAACTGAACGTTACCGAATGTCTTACCTTGAATGATAAAGTATCTTGGCTTGGCAAACAAGTATAAGAAACCGCCTGTGGTCTGTGTCATAGATGTTAAATCTATGCAACCACCTGTGGCAGCAGTAGCCGGTACTGCGGTGTTATCACTTAGGTGTGCGAGGTTAATACCAACACCGTTGTTCTGGCCATAGCTCGCAACCCAACGCTCGTAGACTGTTAAGTTATAAGCACTACCTGCTGTTGCGACAGCGGTACCAGAACCACCACCTTGTGCTAGAGGCAAATATCTAAATCCAAAATACTTTCTATCTTGGCTAGTGTTGTATAGTGCTGTAGAAGCTTCTGCACTCTTGTTCACTGCACTGTAAACAAGCTCAACGAAGTCAGTAGCAGCGTTGATAGCGTATACCAACGGAGGATTCTGTCCAGCATGGTATAATGTCTGTCTAATAGGAACAGTAACTGTTACGTTATTACCGGCAACTGCCACAATACCAAAGAACTGTGAAATAGTTCTGTAAATTGGTGTTGCTGAAGCAACCGCTGTAGTAAATGTTTCAATTGTAGTCAACGACACATTGCTAGCAATTGATGCTACAACTACGTGTTGGCCTGCAATACAAATTTCAGCACCTACATGTAATTCGCTTAAGAATAGAGTGTTGGTACCACTTACTGTTGTACCTGTGGCAGTTACTTGTCCAGTTAGTGCTACAGGAGGTCCACCTGCACCTGCAATTTTTAATATGCTGTTTGGGTTGATGTTAGTAGGAGATGCTACGTTAATTACTGTAGAACCTGCGGTAATCACTGTACCAGTAGTGGCTGTGATTGTTGTTTTAACAGAAAACTTGTTACCAGAAGCAGCACCTTCTCTGGTTCCTTCTCGAACAAATCCATGAAGCTTTTTCTTCTTGTAGATTGTTCCGCCTGTGACATTATGGCTGAATCCAAAGTTTGCTCTAAATTGAGCGGTATTGGTGATGGCCACTACCGTTAATTCAGTGCCATCTAGAATTAAGTCATCACCTACTCTAATTTCGTTAACAAACGCAGTACTCACACCGTTAAAGAATGTTTCATCCCTGTAGAAAGGTATGGCTGTAACAGCCTGACGAAGAACGTTAATAGCTGTTCCAGAATAACCAGAATAATCAGTTAATGTTGCGGTAGTTGTAGCTTGTGCTGAAAAAGTAAACGTTCTTAGCTCCTCGCCAATCCAAACTTGATCTCCTGTAAGCAAATCCCAACTAAAATTGGTGTTATTTCCAGTAACGGTAGCACTACCCGCACTGACAGTTAACGTACCTCGAGGATATACTTTGACTTTTAAATTACTGTCAGTAAGATCCATTGCTGTATTAACTGTCATGCTGATGTTGCTGGCAATGGCAGTGATCTGTCTAACCCGACCATTGATGCTAATCAATCTTCCAATCGTTCCGTTTGTAGCTTTGGCAATGCCAGCACCAGCACTAATTGCAACACCTGGTGCAGTAACAACTGTTGCACTGGTATTATTTGTAACAGTTGATACAAGGAAATATTGACCTGCAACCCAAAGACTATCGCCGGGTTGTAGTCTATCTGCAGATCCATCGGCACCTGTAGTAAATGAAGTGCCAGAACCTGTGATAACTCCATCTGTGCCTAATGCTACTGTACCTGTTAGGGTAGCAGTAGTAACTGAGTTAGTCATGTCACTTAAGAAGAATGTTCCTGTACCAACAATAGTTGTACTACCGTTTGTTACGTTAATCCTGCCATTGGTATTACCTCTTATAGTTAAATCTACTGTGCCAGACAATGCTTGGTTGATTGCTTTCATTGACGAAGGCAATGCAATTGCAGGACTAAACGCACCACCGGAAATTGTTATCTGTACATCTGATCCGATACTGGCCACGGTTCTAACCTGACCAGCGATCATAATTGTATCGCCTACTGAAACTTGGGTGGTAAAGATTGTTCCTACGCCTGTAACGGTTGTGCCATTGGCAGTAACCGTTCCTTGAAATGTGTCGTTGGTAACCCAATCGTCTATGCCTTTAAGTGCAAACCAAAGGTCAGCACCTGTGCTAGAAGGGCCATAAGTGATAGAACAACTGTTTTTACCAAGTTCGTTGAGTGTTGCCATTTATATATTCTCCTGCTGATTATCCGCTAATCAAATCGTACTATATTTAGTGTTTCTTACTCAAATATTGAACAAAGCCAAGGAAAAATTAATTCCTGTCCCTGATACAACATTGACAGTAAGATAGTCATTATTATTTATGAGGAAATTTAAGTTCTGGTAGCTGTAGGTCACATAACCTGAAGGCAAAGTGAAAAAGCTCAATAAAGACTGATTTCTGTAAAGCCCCACCATAAGATCTGCACCCACTGTCCGCCCGTTGGTTAACTGTACACTACGTATCACGTCAGTAGAATTTGGAGCAAAAACAGCAGTTCCAATTAGGGGTGCCGAAAACTGATTTAGTACATTAAAAGTTTTAATAGGTGCTGTATTTGTGCTGTTAAAAGTTACAGATTTTGGACTAGCTGTGTCATCTGTGGTAATGTTAATACCTGTGCCCGCAACAAATCTTATACTGTCTGCACCCGAAGCAGTGATAGTGTTCTGTCCTGTCACTAATATATTTTTAAAACTATCCGGGTTTAGCAAGCCGCTGTTTATGCTAACTTTGGCCACACCAGACCCTAAATCTGTTACCAGCAGCCCTGTGGCATTGTCAAATCTTAAACTTACTACGTTTGTAACTGTGGTAATGCTGTCAGTGATATTGTTGAGACTGCCCCCACCCCCGCCACCACCCGTGCCCGGACTACCAGTGTAGCCTATGGGACCAATAACACCCCGACTTCCTGCAAAACCAATACCGACGCTGCCTGTGTAACCCACAAAGCCCATGGACCCAGTAAAGCCTTTGCTGCCTGAATAACCTCTGGGCCCTAGAACAACCCCTAGATCTACCCAGTTACTGCCGTCCCAGATGTATAGATTGCCCGTATCTCTGGCTAGAAATGTATCGCCTGTGTTGCCAGTGTAGGGGTCCTGTAAATTAGCTGCGGTATTGACATAGCCAGTGATCTGTATGGTAACGCCACCACCACCTCCGCCGGCGGCCACAATGGGTATACCGCCAGGTGTGACACCATCTGAATATCGCAGTTCAGCGGAGTCGTTGTCCCAGAATATTTCGCCTTTACGCCCCACATATGTGGCTGCGTAACCCTGACTTTTACTGGACCAAGCGGTGCGGATTATGGCCATGGGCTTTTACCCCAATACGCCAGGTAACCTTGCCAGCGTGGCTATACGTTGAGGTGTGGGCTCTGCGGGCTCGGTGGTCTTAGGCAGGGCCACTGGAGATAAATGTCCTGTTTGAGGTTCTGCGGCTATGTCGTGCGGGCTGTGCTGCTGTGCTTCATCTTCTGTGTCAGGATCCACGGACACGCTTTGATCTGACGGCCCTACAGAGTCCTTGACTGCGTCTAGATGCTGTTGCAGTGGCGGACTCCATTTGCTGTCGCCCTTGCTGTCAAATCTACGGCCCGGATTGTTGACATCACCCTGATCGCCCAGGTCAATACCGCCGTTTTTGATAGTGCTCAAGGGCACCTGTACCGTGACCATTTGATCAGGTATATCCAGTTTAAGTTCTTTGAGAAATTCTCTTGCACGCATAGATTTATTTAGTTCGAGCTAGGCCAACAGCCCCAGCCAAAGGCCATGCTGCCGTGTGCAGATCACTGTACAGGCCTGGCAGTCTGGTGCCCATGACCATATTCGTTGATTTAAACCTAGATCTGATATCCAATTTTGGACGCGATCTTTGTTTTCGTCAGTTAATATCACAGTTACCAACATAGTAGGTTATTTACCCAGGGTCAAGACTGACACAGTGCCGGACCCGCACAGATAACTACAACAGCTGACACACCACGAGGTAGACCCTAGACCATGCTCAACGAATATGTAATTACCAAAACAGCCTACTGGCGTCGTGCCCTAGACACAGATAAAATCCCCGAGATTTTACAGAATCTGGGCTATTGGGCACCCACGCAGACCACTAGACTAGTGAGCAATCAGGGTGGTTGGCAAAGTCCAGCACAGACCTGGACCAGTTTGCCCTGGATGCAGAGTTGGTTAGAAGATGAGCAGCTATGGGTCTCAGAGATCTACAGGCACATGGGCTGGACTGAGAGCAGACCCGTGATGGGCGGCTATTGGTTCAACATCAACCCTAGGGGTGCATTTAATTGGCCGCACCAACATCCCAGAACTAGAATCAGCACTGTCTGTTGGCTACAGGCCTCAGAGGGCTCGGGTGATCTAGTATTTGACTGTGTGAATCAACCCCAATGGCCCCCGGAGCAGGACACAGAATACACCAGAGCTGCCCTGGGACTGCAACCTCAAGCGGGTCAGCAGATAGCATTTCCTGCACAGATCCAGCATCGAGTCACGCCCAATTTAACAGACGAACTCAGGGTCAGTATAGCAGTAAATTGGTGTTAGAGCTGGATGAGCAGATAGTAATTGACAGTGTCCGAATCTCTGACTAGGATCCTGGAATTCAATTGCAGTGCGACCCAGGTTAGACTCAGAGGGCTCCAGCCGTTGATGTGCTCATGTATCATTTCCGCACCAAAAAATTCATCTTCATTGGGCACTTCAATATAGAGATAGCCCCCGGGATTTAATCTTGCAGCCATTAGCTTGATCATAGCCCAGGGATCACTGACATGCTCCAAAACCTGCTGTGATATGATCAAATCCACTGATAGACCGCAATCTGGTAGCCAACCCTCGGCTAACTCAAACCCCGATATGTCAAGACTGTAATACTGGCAGCGATCCCAAATCCTAGGTACGGAACGACCCAGTCCTCCCCAATCTATGACAGATCTGGGCTGAATCTCGGGCAATAACTGAAATACACGAGTTAACTGATCTCTACGCTGTGGCAGTAATCCAGGCTGTATGTTACAGAATGTATGACGCAGTCCTTGACCTTCATAGCGACAACGCTGATCCAAGTATGAACCAGAACCGTAGTCGTGATAATACTGCTGTTCCTGTGTGAGTGTGTATCTGCGACTGCTGTGCTTGAATCCACAACGATCACAGATCACAGTGAAGTTATTGACCCAGGGCATGTGAACATTGGTAACAGGTTCACTGTGACCCTGCATACGATCATCTACGAATTTGGCTAGTTTAGTGGGTTTGAGTTGAGGTTGAGTGTGACCACAGAGCACACAGTGAGCTACGTCTTTCATGCTTGTATTTACGCCACGACAGTGGCCAGCGGTAGAGATTTTTCAGTACTGCTGGGCAGACAGGCTATGACCCCGCTGTAGCAACCCTGCAAAACTGCGGATAGACAGTGGTGTGATACCCGAGTGGATTTACACAGTGGTAATACCATAGTAGATTTTTGGGGGGAGTTGTGGAAATTAGGTTGGCACCATTTTTGCATAGCCTCTCTTCACCACGGCCTGGCCGCAGAAATTACTGTGAAAATTGGGTAGAAAACTGTGTGAAAATTGTTCAAAATGCCAGATTCTCAGTGTTTTATGCTGGAATTTTTGGCCAAAACAGTGGGTTTTTATACACTGATACACACTGACCCCGCTGTACAGGCCTGGGCAGGAACGGACAAAAATGCTCTATTTGCTATACTAGCCAGTAAATACTAGCACAATGACAGAACTAAAGAACTTGCCCGTTAGTGATCGGTTGTTACTAGCAGCCGAAACTGCTCTCGCAGACAGTGCTTATGCTAACAGTAGTAGAGAGCTATGCAAGGCTTGGGTTATTGGTTGGCTAATACAGCAGTTGGCCGCCGAATACCAAACCAGTCATGATCTGCGTCGTAGAATAAACACTGTATTACACAGTAGAAATCGCTGAGTTATAGCCAAAGACCCCGCTGTAAGGGCTGTACAGATCTTGCATATATAGTATCAACTAAGACCCCGCTGTAGCAGTTTAGAAAAATCCATTGACAACAGGGGATTTAGACTGTATAATAATTACTATGTTGGGCCTCTAGCTCATGTTGGTTAGAGCAGCGGACTCATAATCCGTTGGTGCCGTGTTCGACTCACGGGGGGCCCACCAAAGAACAGCTTGCCCGGATGGTGAAATAGGTAGACACAAGAGACTTAAAATCTCTCGCTTTAAAAGGCGTGCCGGTTCGATTCCGGCTCCGGGCACCATAAACAGTGATAATTATGATAAACCCTGTGCCCAAAGTGAAGGCCTGGAGTGTTTGTCACTGCTGAAATCAGTGCATGACCCGGGTCCTAAGAGCCGGTATAACCGCGATGTTGATGCTGAGTTTCAGTGTAGTCGGCGATCATAGAAAGTTTATGATTCGTGCTGCGTGCGATTAAGGCTAAGTGCGAGGTCTGATTTCAGCAGACACTGAGAACCCTGCGAGGATAAACGCACGGGGGATCACTGGAGACTCAGCTCACAGTGATACTGGAAACCCTGGTTCTGCCAGGGTTTTTCTTTGTCCACAGGTTATCCACATATCCACAGCTTGTACACAGGTTATCCACAGCTTGAAAGTTATTCACAGCTTATCCACAGCCTGTGAATAACCTGTGGATAACCCCAGGAGTGCCAGGGCTGTGGCGGATTAACCACAGACACAGTGTAGGGTCTTTGGTTGACAGTTTGGTAAATGCGTGCTATAATGCACTTTTAAGGGAACAAAATGGGTCAATACGCAAATACAGTTAACGCATACGCTATGTCTGCCGCTCGTGCAAAAGTGTATAAAACGCAAAATCGCTTGCAAAGTTTCGGACAAACTAGTCTTATGCTAAACGTAACTATTAATAAGTTTCGTTCGGACGTTAATAAAAAAACTATTAAGTTCGTAGCACAATTAGAAAAGCAGCGTGTGGCAGAATTGCAACAGGAACTTGCACGTTTAACAGCATAAAGCCCTTAGGGGCTTAGGGTCTTTGGTTGACAAAGTGGTAAAACCACGCTATAATAGACACATGGACACACAAAAAGCACCCCGTAAAAAGCGAGCAGACCGCAATCACATCATCTATGAACTGCGAGTGCCCGCTGGCAACTACGTTGGCGTCACTGCAAAGACGGAGAGCACGGTGCTGAAGTCGGTGAAGGCTCGTGCCGCAAAGCACTTCTATCGTGCTAAGAAGGAAGACAAGGCGTGGAGCCTGTGTGTTGCTCTGCGTGAACTCAACGACAAGAACGAGATTGAGATTGTGGTCCATGCTATAATACGTGGCAAGGCTGAGGCACACAAGGAAGAAGTGCAGATCCGCCGTGCCGTCAAGCCCAATTTGAACACTGATGTAAGAGGAGATTGATATGTATACAGTTGAAGTCTACAAAGCAGACAAGCGGACCAAAGCGGGCGAGCGTCTGGTGCTCAAGCAGGACTACGACACTGACAATCTGTCAATGTTGGAGCACACGGTCAAGCATACATGGCGAGGTCATCGCTATGAGATACACGAGACCTGGGTGACTCGCAAGAACATGATGAGCGGGCGGGAGTACAAGGAACGCTACGACACTCCCCACTTCTGCAGCCCCAGCTCAGAAGCCTATTGGAGTACTTGAAATGAAATGCCCTAGATGCTTGAGCTATACGCCTATGTTCAGCACCCGTTGCCCGGAGTGTTGCTCTGACCACAGTATCCTAGAGCTTTGGTTTTGGAATGCTGTCTATGCCGCGGCGTTCCTGGGCATCATTCTGGGCTTCTACAGTTTCGTTTGGGGGCTGATCTTTGATTAACCCTACGGTTGACAAGGGTTTTGGTTTTACCTTATAATTAAGGCTTACACACTAAGGAGCACTAGATGGACATCAAACAAGTCAATTCCGCTATCATGTTTGGCACCTGGACTGACACTGAACTTCGCTCAATGATTGATGCGGTGAAGTGGAACCGTGCCCAGCTGAGCCAGTCAGTCAAGCGTTCGCTCACCATCGGTGACAGCGTGAACTTCACATCCAGCAAGACGGGCATGAACGTCACAGGCATTGTGGTCAAGATCGCCATCAAGTATGTCACGGTCAAGACAGTCAACGGCCTGTGGAAAGTGCCTGCGAACATGCTGACAGTGGTTGAAGACATGGTGCCTGCTTGACCCTAGACCCGAAAGGGTCTTTGGTTGACAGTCTTTGACTTTGGCCTTATAATACACAAACACTAGCAAACAAGGAGCGTGAGATGAGCAATTTGGAACAGATTATACAGCGTATCAATTCTCTGCAGAAGGATCTAGCAGCAGCCAAGGCTGACTACGATGCCGGGCGGTTGGCTCTGCTGAAAGAAGTAGACGTGGTCCGCAATGATGCCAGCATCACGCTCCGGTTCAAAGGACGAGTGATCAATGCCAAGAAGAACAGGTATGGTCGTTACAAGGTCACAGAGAACAAGAAGACGCTGTCTTCCGAATACGGTGGTGGCATTCACGATCTGCGTTTTTCTATAGCCTGCGGCTTGATCTAAATAACCCTTAGGTTGACAAGGGCATCGAAAGATGCTATACTACACAAACACTAGCAAACAAGGAGCGACATGATGTTTGATGAAGAACTGTTCCGCAAAGACCCCCATAGCTTTGCCATTGACCTTGTAGAGCAGGGCATGGTCAGTCCTCAGCTCTTGCTAGAGGCCTGCCTGAGCTACATGAGCACTGATGACGTGCGTAACATGTTGGATAGCAACGAACTGAGCCCTCGCTTTGATGAGGAGACTGAAGAATGAGTGCCGGACCCGATGACAACCTGCGACGTGTAGATATTGTGGTTAGCCTTTGGATTGACGAGGATGCGGATGTGGTAGAGGTAGTACAAGAGATG